>Ga0209709_10000002_pt1 | contig 265471 bp, 219 predicted proteins | sample ArcticOcean_MG_C_2_FD_187435 | JGI IMG/M metagenome (GOLD analysis project Ga0209709, IMG submission 187435) | Marine microbial communities from western Arctic Ocean - ArcticOcean_MG_CB4_136 (SPAdes) (version 2) | ecosystem: Environmental > Aquatic > Marine > Oceanic | place: Arctic Ocean...
CACATGAAATAATAGTATAAACATCGCATAAATTTTTTGTCTTTAAAATTTGCTGCCGATTTAAAATATTATAATATTACTTAACGAATTATTATAACTTGAAATAAAGAGCTTTAGCACAAAAAAAAAATTAGAAGTGATTAAATAAAAAAAACACCAATAAAGCATGATTAATTTTAAATGGCAGGGAGTTATGCCCGCATTAACTACACAATTTGATGAGCATGAACAACTAAACCTTAACGCTTTAGAATTAAATTTAGTTGAACAAATTGAAGCTGGTGTACATGGAATTGTTTTAGGAGGAACTTTAGGAGAAGCAAGCACACTAACAGCAGCAGAGAAAGTTAACTTACTAAAAAAAGCTCAAGAAATTATTTCAGGAAGGATTCCAGTGATTATCAATATCGCAGAACAATCTACTCGGGATGCCATTGAAGCCGCACAAGCAGCAGAGGCTAATGGAGCCGATGGCTTAATGTTGCTCCCTCCGATGCGATACAAAGCAACAGATGATGAAACGGTGCAATATTTCGCAGCAATTGCTCAGTCAACAAAGCTTCCCATTATGATCTATAACAATCCTGTAGATTACAAAATTGAAGTTACTCTAGAGATGTTTGATGAATTACAACAGTATAAAAATATACAGGCAGTAAAAGAATCAACGAGAGACATTTCTAACGTTACTCGAATGATTAATCGTTTTGGAACCCGATTTCAAATTTTATGTGGGGTTGACACCTTGGCCATGGAAAGCCTGGTTATGGGTGCTCACGGATGGGTTGCAGGACTAGTTGATGCTTTTCCAAGAGAAACCGTTGCCGTATTTGCTTACACAAAGGCAGGTAAAATAGACGAAGCATTAGCTATTTATCGTTGGTTTTTACCTCTTTTAGAATTGGATATATCCCCTCAGCTTGTTCAAAACATAAAGCAATGTGAAATTGCAACTGGAATTGGAACTGGTCACGTTCGAAAACCTAGAATTATATTAAAAGGAGAAGAACGTATTCGAGTACAGAAAATAATTGACGAATCTTTGGCAACACGTCCAAATTTAGGAAACTATAAAACACATCTATGATTGAAGGGAAAAGCGTAATTAACGGTAAAAAAACTCATGCAGTAAATACCACTTCATTTTTTACTTATGATGCTAATAAAAGCAGCCAGTTACCCCAAAAGTATGACAATGCAACTTTGGAGGAAATTGAGTACAGTTGCGAAATAGCATCACAAGTTTTTTCGGATTACGCAGCTACAGCTTCAACTATCCGAGCAGCTTTTTTAATGGAAATAAAAGCAGAACTAGAAACCACCAAGACTTCTATTATCGAACATTATAAGTTAGAGTCGGGTTATCCCGAGGGAAGAGCCGAAGGCGAGTTTTCTAGAACTTTAGGTCAAATTCAAAGCTTTGTAGACTTATTAATTGAAGGTTCTTATGTTGATGCAATTTTGGATGTTGGCAAAGCGGGAGTTCCCGATTTACGAAAAATGAAACATCCTATTGGTCCAATTGTAGTTTTTGGAGCCAGTAACTTTCCTTTGGCATTTTCGACTGCTGGAGGAGACACTATATCTGCTTTAGCAGCTGGATGTCCAGTAATTCTTAAAGGTCATCCATATCACGCAGGCACAAGCGAGTTGGTTGCTCAAGCTATCCAAAGTGCAATTAACAAAAGAGGATTACCCGCCGGAATTTTTGCCCACTTGCATGGAGAATCGATTGGAGTTGGTCAACGCTTAGTAGAACACTCAAAAGTAAAAGGGGTTGGTTTTACCGGAAGTTATAAAGCTGGGAAAGCCCTATACGATATAGCTCAAAAAAGAAAAGAACCCATACCTGTTTTTGCAGAAATGGGAAGTGTAAACCCAATTTTTATTTTACCAAATAGGTTAGCTTCAGATTCTAATTTACCTACCCAAATAGCTGGATCTGTTCAAATGGGAACTGGGCAATTTTGCACCAACCCTGGATTAATAGTGGTTAGCGGAATCAACACAGATACCTTTGTAGAGGAGCTTAAATCAGAGATTCTTAACGGTGAAATTTCGTGTATGGTACATCCCAACATTAGTAAAAACTATGAGTCTCAACTTCAGCACATGAAGAACCAAGGAGCTTCTATTCACAGATCAAACCTAGACGCAAATAGTCCGGCTATGGGTGTTGTTTTAGCTGAAGATATTTTGAAGAATGCAGCACTTTTAGAAGAAGTTTTTGGTCCCTTTAGTTTGGTTGTTATCTGTTCGAGCAACACTGAATTAACCGCTATCTCAGAAGCCCTACCCGGGCAACTAACAGCAACAATTTTAGGCACCTCATCAGAGCTTAAAGATAACAGACAACTGGTTGCCGCAGTTCAACAAAAAGTGGGACGCTTGCTCTTCGAGGGAGTGCCAACTGGTGTGTCCGTCACTCCTTCAATGAATCATGGCGGTCCATTTCCGGCTTCTACAGATAGCCGATTTACCTCCGTGGGAACTTCATCAATAGAACGCTGGCTAAGACCAATTTGCCTTCAAGATTGCCCACATGAACTACTTCCTGACGCTTTGAAAAACGAAAATCCACTCAATATTTTTCGTACTCTGAATAATCAATTAACTCAGTCAAGCTTATGAAAAGGGTCTATTACAGTTTTATTTTCTTATTATTTAGTTTTGGGTGTTCTTCGATTGAAGAAGATAAAAGCATGCTTCAAGAAAGTATTAATAATTACGAAGGGTATCACCCTTATGATGCTAAAGATTTTCCTTTAGGGAATCATACGGAAGACCGTTATCAAGCCGATTATGATTTCTATGGTAACTTACTTGAGGAAATCAATCGAATTCAATCTTCAAACCTTTCTAAAGAAGATCGGATTTCATGGAAACTTTTAAAATTCCTAGTAGAAGATCACCGAGCTAATTTTGAGTTTAAAACACACCTCAACCCATTGTTGTCTGATGCAGGATTTCATAACAGTTTAGTGTATCGCGTCCAACCTTTAACCTCAATGAAGCAGAGCGAAGATTACTTGAAGATGCTTCAATCGATTCCTTTATTTGTAGATCAAAATATTATTTTGTTAAGAAAAGGATTAGAAGCAGGTGTCTCCCAACCCATAGTGATTTTCGAAGGATATGAGAGTACTTACGAAAAACACATTACAAAAATAGTAGAAGATAACTTCTATTTTTCGCCTTTTAAAAACCTTCCAGCGCAACTTTCTGAAAAAGAAAAAGACTCCCTTTTGATTGCAGCTCATGCTTCCATTGAGAAGAACGTAATACCCTCCTTTCAAAAGATAAAAGATTTTTTTGAGTCCGAGTATTATCCCAAAACAAGAAAGGCTATTGGAGTAAGTCAGACTCCCAATGGAGCAGCATTTTATCAAGACAGAATAGCCTATTATACTACTTTAGAAATGTCAGCAGAAGAAGTCTATGAGCTCGGTTTAAAAGAGGTTGCTAAGGTCAGAAAAGCCATGGAATCAATCATCAAGGAGGTCGAATTCCAGGGTAGTTTTGAAGATTTTTCTGCTTTTTTAAGATCAGACAAACAGTTTTATGCTAAAACAGGTAATGAACTTTTGATGCGTGCAAGGGACATATCAAAACGCTTAGATGAGCAGTTGCCAAAATTCTTTAAAACCCTACCTCGAACTCCTTACGGTGTTGCACCAGTTCCCGATGCAATTGCTCCAAAATATACAGGTGGGCGATATATTCCAACTTCCCCTAAAAGCACAAACCCAGGATATTATTGGGTAAACACATACAACTTATCCAGCCGACCATTATATGTTCTTCCTGCGCTTACAGCACACGAAGCGGTTCCCGGTCACCACTTACAAATGGCTTTAAATTCAGAGCTGCCCAATGAAATACCAAGTTTTAGAAGATCCCTATATTTATCTGCATACGGAGAAGGATGGGGTTTATATACAGAAGCACTTGCTGCAGAAATGGGCATTTATACCACTCCTTACGAACGTTTTGGACAATTGACCTATTCTATGTGGAGGGCTTGCCGTTTGGTGGTAGATACCGGGATTCATTCTTTTGGGTGGACTAAAGAACAAGCAGTAGAATTTATGACTAAAAACACAGCACTTTCCTTTCATGAAATTAACACAGAAGTTGACCGTTATATTTCATGGCCAGGGCAAGCGCTTGCCTATAAAGTTGGTGAATTAAAAATTTCTGAACTTAGAGAAAGAGCAGAAACAGCGTTAGGCGAAAACTTTGATATTCGAGAATTTCACAACATTATTTTACAAAAAGGGACACTTACACTTCCCTTAATGGAGGAGGAAGTAATGGCCTATATCAAGCAGACATTAAATGAGTAGAATAACAAAATTCAGTTGTATTGATGGAAACACGGCAGGTAATCCAGTAAGGCTTGTAACATCTCCCGCTCCCAATTTATTTGGCAAATCGATGATGGAAAAGCGACTTCATTTTATAAAAGAATTCGACTGGATTAGAAAAGGACTAATGTTCGAACCCCGAGGGCATGACATGATGAGCGGAAGTTTTTTCTTTCCACCCATAGATACAGCTAATGATGTTTCCGTATTGTTTATTGAAACCAGTGGATGTTTACCGATGTGCGGTCATGGACTTATTGGAACAATTACCATTTTGATTGAAGAAAAATTAATTTCACCTAAGCAAAAAGGTACTCTGCGCGTCGAAACTCCAGCAGGTTTAATAATTGCTTCTTATACCCAAGAAGCGGAAAAAGTAACTACAGTTAAATTCACCAACATTGCTTCTTTTTTATATGCTAATGATCTTGAGGTGGAACATCCAGTATTAGGAAATTTAAAAGTTGATGTGGCTTATGGAGGTAATTTTTATGCCATTGTTGATACCCAGAAAAACTTCAAAGGAATTGAAGCGTATACCGCTGGAAATTTAATTGATTTGAGTATTCCGTTAAGGAAATTAGTCAATGAATTACAGGAGTTTATTCACCCCGAGGATTCTAATATTAAAGGCTGTAGTCATGTTTTATGGGCAGGAAAAACTATTGACAAAAAGGCTACTGCACGAAATGCAGTTTTTTATGGAAATAAAGCTATAGATAGATCTCCCTGCGGAACAGGAACTTCTGCACGCATGGCGCAATGGTTTTCTAAAAGCAAACTAGAGTTAGGAACTGCTTTTATTCATGAGAGCATCATTGGTTCTAAGTTTATAGGAACTATTGAACAAAAGACTACTGTTGGTTTGTTCCCAGCAATTTTACCGAGTATAGAAGGGAGTGCCCAAATTACGGGGTACAATACAATATTGATAGATTCTAATGATGAATATGCAGAAGGATTTCAAATTATTTAAATAAATGAAAAAGAAGGTAGTTGTTATTGGAGGAGGAATTGTTGGTTTGTCATCAGCCTTTTATTTGAGAGCAGAAGGACATGACGTTATAGTTTTGGATAAAGGAACCCTTTTTGAGGGAGCTTCTTTTGTTAATGCAGGTTATTTGACTCCAAGTCACATTATCCCACTTGCTGCTCCCGGAATGATTTATAAAGGATTAAAGTGGATGTTTAATTCCTCTAGTCCATTTTATATAAAACCTCGAATGGATGCTGATTTAATTTCCTGGGGATGGAAGTTTATGAGGTCATGCTCCAAAGTACACGTTCAAAGGTCTTTGTCTGTAATAAAAGACATAAATACACTAAGCAAAGGGCTATATCATGAAATGCATGAATCTATGGATTTTCATTTAGAAGATCGAGGTGTTTTAATGGCATTTCAAACGTCAAAGGCAGAAAAAGAGGAGTTTCCTGTAATGAAAGCTGCTCAAGATTTAGGTTTAGACGTTTCTTTATTGGGAGCCAATGAAGTAAACGAACTGCAGCCCGGCGTAAAAATGAATATTGAAGGAGCATACCATTACCGCTGTGATGCTCATACAACTCCTGGAGTTTTCATGAACGAATTACGGGACAATCTAATTTCAAATGGAGTTAAAATTTATACAGAGACTGAGGTGAATGCATTTGATTTGGTAGATAAAAAAATTAAAAATGTAATTACCAGTCAGGGAAGTTTTGAGGCAGAAGAGGTTGTTTTTGCAGCAGGAGCTTGGACTGAAAAGCTTTTAAAATCTCTAAAAATATCCTTATCTGTTCAGGCGGGAAAAGGGTATCGAATAAATGTAAAAACACCGATAGGGATTACCATGCCCGCTATATTGATGGAGTCAAAAGTTGCAGTAACTCCAATGCAGGGGTTCACACGTTTTTCTGGAACTATGGAAATAGCCGGCATTAATAATACAATTCGTATGAATCGAGTGGAAGCAATTGCTGGCGCTGCCAGTAATTATTATGAAGGAGTTCAATTGCCTCAAGAAGATTTAGAACAAGCAAAATGCGGTCTTCGACCCTTGTCTCCAGATGGATTACCTTTTATTGGGCGACATTCTTCTTGTGAAAATCTTGTAATGGCAACGGGTCATGCTATGATGGGCTGGAGCTTAGGACCAGGGACTGGAAAGCTGGTTTCTGAACTAATTTCAGACAAAAAGACCTCCATAAATATAAATGCATTTTCTCCTGAACGAAAGTATGGATGATTATTTAGAAGCAATATGTCGATAGAAAGGTTAACCTAAAACCCGAACAGCATCTTTAGCACAATAAGTTGCAATTAAAGAAGCACCTGCTCTTTTAAAAGCGACAAGCTGTTCATACATTATGGCATCATAATCGATCCACCCTTTTTGAGCTGCGGCTTTAAGCATGGCATATTCACCACTAACTTGATAAGCTGCAATGGGAACTACTATATGATAACTAAGGTCTCGTATAATATCTAAATAGGCTAAACCTGGTTTTACCATCACAATATCAGCTCCTTCTTCAATATCCAATTCGGTTTCTAAGAGCGCTTCATTACGGTTATGGAAATCCATTTGGTATGTTTTTTTATCACCAAAACCTGGAGCGGAATCTAAAGCAGAGCGAAATGGCCCATAAAATCCAGATGCATATTTTGCGCTATAACTCATAATCCCTGTATCATGAAATTGCTCCTTTTCAAGTAGCGAACGAATTGCCAAAACACGACCATCCATCATGTCACTTGGAGCTACAAAATCGGCTCCAGCGTTTGCATGTGATAAGGACATTTGTGCCAATATCTCGACTGTTGCATCATTAATAATTATTCCTTTTTCGACAATACCATCATGCCCAAAAGACGAATATGGGTCTAAGGCAACATCAGTCATAACTATAATTTCAGGGACAGTTTCTTTAATCAAGGCAACTGCTCTTTGCATCAAACCATTTGGATTAAGGGCCTCGGTTCCTTTATTGTCTTTTAATTTTTCGGGGACTTTAACAAATACCAAAACCGCTTTTATTCCCATTGACCATAACTCTCGAACCTCTTTTTTTAAATGATCTAAACTCATTCTGTAATAGTCAGGCATTGATGTAATTTCTTCTTTTACATTTAGACCTTCAACTGCAAACAAAGGGACAATAAAATCGTTTGGAGTAAGCGAGTTTTCGCGAACCAAAGCTCTAATAGATTCTGAACTGCGTAGTCTTCTGTTTCTTTTTAATGGATACATAAGGGTGATTTTAAGTAAGGTCTTCTTGATCATCAGAACCTTTTTCTAAGAATGTGTCTGATGAGTTTTCATCTGTTTCTACGAGAATACTCTCCGAGTCTAATTCAGTATCATCTTGCTGAGGTTTTTTCATAGTTCCTAATGTCATAATCAACATAGATGCTAATATTACAACCAGTAAAACCTGTTCATTAATAATAGAATTGGAGCTGTCTATAAATGAAATTTCCTTGATTTGAAGAAAAAGTAAAATACTGATTAACCCTCTAGGAGACATATATACTAAGGCAGAAGGTTTTATTTTAAATGTGGTTGCCGTAAAATAAAAGTATCGAACCAGAAACATAACTCCAAATATTAAGATTCCATATATAATAGGAGTTTCTGAAGTAAATTCATTTAAACTGATCGAGAATCCAAAGAATAGAAAAAAGAAGGTTTTGACTAAAAAAGTTGATTCAGCTGTAAGAATATGAAATTCATGAAGTCCTTTTTCAGATTGCTCTAAATCTAAATATCGCTGCATAAATGAAGGGAGCAATGCCTTAACATTACTTAAAAACAAACCGAAGATGAAGATGGTTACTAAAGCAGGTAAATGGAAAATTTTCCCGAATGCATATACAAGAACAAGCAGTGCCAGTATAAGGAAAAACTTAACGTGGTGATCAATTTTTTGAATGAGTTGAAACAGAAGGTAGGTGATCATCAATGAGACCACGATTACTCCAATAATTTGTAATCCAAGCAAGACTATAGATTCAGAGCTTATTAAAGCCTCATTAGATTCAAACTGCCGTATAGCATAGTTGAATATCATAATTCCCAAGATGTCTGAAAAAGTAGACTCAAAAACAACAAATTCTTTTTGCTGATTTAATAAGCCAGTAGCAGATGGAATTGCAACTGCACTACTAATTATTGCTAAGGGAATAGAAAAGATTACAGCAGCCTTGTGTTCTATATTAAGAAAATATTCAAATGCCCAACTCACTATAATTATGTTGAGAATCAAAATGAATGCCGCGGCAAAGAACCCTTTTAAAATTACAGGTAATTTCTCTTTTTCTATCTTTAGTTCTAGCGCACCTTCCAAAACTATAAGAATTAGCCCTACAGTCCCTAGTACAGGTATTAATTGATCTAAGAAGGCGTAGTCTGTAAAGCCATAAAAATTGATAACTGTTCGGATAATAACACCTGTAAACATTAATAAAATAACCGATGGAAACTTTGTTCTTCTAGCAATTGCATCAAAAATATATGAGAAAACGACTAGTAGAGGTAAAACAATTAAAATGGAAAGTGTATTCATAAGGCTTTCATGTTTCTAGAGGTTAATTTAGTGAAAAGCTATCAACTTTGATTTATCAAACCCAATTTCTAGGTTTTTTTATAACCTTCATGAGCTCTTCTTCTCTCGACTTTATTTTTGGATGATAATCATAATGCCATTGAACTGTGGGAGGAAGACTCATTAGAATACTTTCAATTCTACCATTTGTTTTTAATCCAAAAAGTGTGCCTTTATCATGAACTAAATTAAATTCAACATAGCGTCCTCTTCTTATTTCTTGCCATTTTTTTTGTTCAGGAGTATATGGAAAATCTTTTCTTTTATTTAAAACAGGAAGGTATGCTTCCAGAAAATTATTTGCTACATCAGTCACAAAAGTATACCATTGCTCTAGTGATTTTTCGGAACTTGGTTTTAAATAATCAAAAAATAAACCGCCCACACCTCTTGCTTCATTTCTATGGGAATTCCAAAAATAAGAATCGCATTTCTTTTTATATTCTGGATAGAATTTAGGGTCATTTTGGTCACATACATTTTTACATATTTGATGAAAATGTACGGCATCTTCTTCAAACAGATAATATGGTGTAAGATCTAGTCCACCACCAAACCACTGGTCAACGATTTTGCCATTAAGATCATACATTTCAAAATACCTCCAATTTGCATGAACCGTTGGCGCCATGGGGTTTTTAGGGTGCAATACCAAACTAAGCCCACAAGCATAAAAAGAGGCTTCGCTTACATTTAAGTGAGCTTGCATACTTTTTGGAAGTGTTCCGTGTACCCCAGAAATATTAACTCCACCTTTTTCAAATACAGCTCCACCTTCAAGAACACGGGTTCTTCCTCCCCCTCCTTCTCGGCGTTTCCAGAGATCTTCTTTAAACGTCGCAACTCCATCGACTAATTCTAATGCAGCAACTATTGTGTCTTGAAGTTCACAGATGTATTTGTAAAATGAGTCTCTCATAATTTTTTAGCTACCATATTCTTTTACTGCATCGACAAAAGCTTGTGCATGATCAACAGGTATATTGGGTAAAATTCCATGGCCAAGATTTACGATATAACGATCTTTGCCAAAAGCATCAATCATTTTTTTAACATCACTTTTAATTTTAGGAATTGGAGACATCAATTGATGTGGATCATAATTCCCTTGTAATGTAATGTTTCCGCCAGATAGATATCGTGCATTACGGGCAGAACAAGTCCAGTCTACTCCAAGTGCACTAGCACCAGATTTTGACATATCGTTGAGGGCAAACCAACATCCTTTTCCAAAAACTATAACAGGACATAAATCTTTTACAGCAGTTACAATTTGCTGAATATAGGGCCAGGAAAAAATATTGTAATCTTCGGGTGATAAAAGTCCGCCCCAAGAATCAAAGATTTGAAGGGCATCCACACCTGCAGCAGCTTTGGCTTTCAAATAATCAATGGTTGTATCCGTAATTTTTTGAAGTAACTCATGAGCCATTTCAGGCTCTTTAAAACAAAACTCTTTTGCTTTATCAAACGTTTTAGATCCTTGCCCTTGAACCGAGTAGCACAAAAGTGTCCAGGGAGATCCAGCAAATCCAATTAGCGGAACTTCATTGTTGAGTTCCTGTTTTGTCATTTTAACTGCATCGATTACATAGCCTAAAGCATCTTCTGCATAAGGAATTATAACCTTGTCCAATGCAGCTCTACTTTGAATGGGTGAAGGTATCCATGGGCCTACATTGGGTTTCATTTCGACTTCAATATTCATAGCCTGTAAAACTACAAGAATATCACTAAATAAAATTGCAGCATCAGGCCCTATTTGTCTAATTGGCATTACTGTAATTTCTGTTGCTAACTCTGGTGTTTGGCATCGGGTAAAGAAATCATATTTAGCCTTTAGCTTCATGAAATCTGGTAAATATCTTCCAGCTTGACGCATCATCCAAACGGGTGGACGTGAAACGGTTTTTCCTGCTAGAGCTTTTAAGAATAAATCATTTTTAATCATGCGAGTGTAGCTTTTTTAGTTGGTAAATCATATGTTCGATGGAGGGCTTGGAAGCAATAATAATATTTTCCTTTGGAATCGGGAGGGCTTCAGCGGTTGTTGGACCTATGCAAATACAAATGCTTTCATCAACTTTGTTGTCTTTTAGAAAACTTTTAACGCCGCTTGGACTATAAAAAAGAACCGCATCAAAGAGTTCCATAGCCTTGGGTTTTAACAAGGTTTTGTATACTTCAATTACATCAATATTGATTTTATTTTTTTTTAACTGGGTTTCCAAATCAGCTCTTCTTTCGTTTCCACAAAAAAATAAAAAATGAGCATTTCTGTCACTTTTTACTATAAAATTAGCCAAATTAGATGAATTTTCTTCAAAATGAGGCACTTTTAACCCTTTATCGACTAATAGACGTTTGGTTTTTTCGCCCACACAGTAGCAAGTTTTATTTTTTAAAAGTGAATTATACGCAGGTTTTTCAAAAACATATTTAACTGCATTTTGGCTTGAAAAAAGTAGCGTATAGTTTTTATCAGTGTATGAAAAAGGAAGTGTTTGAGTTTCTATGAAATTCCGTTCACTATAACTACATCCAAAATTGATGATCTCGCTTTTTTGAATTGCGGTTAACGTCTTGGTCGAAAGAATTTTTAGTGAATTTTTCATTCCGAAGATTTAAATTCTTCAAGCAAAGTGGATGCCCCTTCTAGTAGTAAGGTTTTTGCAATTTTTACTCCTAAGTTTTTAGCCGATGCAATCTTGAATGTTTCGGAAGCAATAAATTTTCTTTTACCATCTAAGGAAAAAACGCCACCCTTAAAGTGAATATTTTCTCCATCTACTTTTACCAATGCTCCAATAGGTGCAGTACAACCCCCTTCTAATATTCGTAAAAAATCTCTTTCGATTTGAGTGCACAATGCTGCCTCTACGTTATTAAGACTTTGTAAAAGAGCAAATATTTCTTTGTCTTTAGACTTACATACAACCATGAGTGCTCCTTGCGCTGGCGCTGGGATCATCCAATCCAAAACTTCGATTTGTTTTTGTTCTGTTTCTAATCTAACTAGAGCAGCTTCTGCGAAAATTGCCCCATCCCAAGCGCTTTCTTGTAATTTATTTAAACGGGTTTGAATGTTCCCACGAAGCGGAACAATATTGTTGTCCGGATTGTGTGCCAGCCATTGCGCTTTTCTTCTCAAACTTCCCGTTGCTATTGTTGAGTCATTTTTCAAAGAATCAGATGTCTTTTTCACCAAAACATCAAATACAGGACCCCGTTCCAAAACGGCTCCCTGTTGAATCCCTTTTGCCAAAAGTGTAGGTACATCTTTCATGCTGTGAATTGCAATATCAATTTTGTTATTTAATAAGGCAGTGTCAAGGATTTTTGTGAAAATACCTGTAGTTCCCATTTCATAAAGCGGCTGACTCAAGTCTAAATCACCGGTACTTTTAATTAGAATAAGCTCTGTTTTTATTTCTTTCGCATTCAATAAGTCTTGCAAAGTATTTGCTTGCCAAAGCGCCAAAGCGCTTGCTCTGGTTCCTATTCGGATTATCTTATTCATGACTTTTTATATCCAATTTAAAAACGCCCGTTATAACCTCAAGTGCGATGTCTGCCTTATTAGGATTTTCTTTGAGGTAGTTGGCAAGTTGACCTGTTATCTTTTGAATCATCTGATCAGAAACAACTACTGCTTCTGGATTTAATGTAGCTTTTTTCTCTTTATCTTTTATTTCAGAAGCCTGCTGAGCTTTAAGTTTGCTTTTCAGCGCTCGAAGTGCTGGAGCATATTGGCGATGTTCTAGCCATTGTACAAACTCACTCTTGACTTCTTCTAAAATTTGATCTGCCCTAGGTATGTATTGCCTACGATCCTCTAATGTTTTATTTGTAATTTGGGACAAGGTGTCTAAATTTATCAGTGTTACATGCTCAAGTTCCTCAACATTTGAATTCACATTACTAGGAATCGATAAATCTAAAATTAGTAGGGGCGAATCTTTATGAATGATATCCTTAGATACCGTAGGTTGTTGAGCTCCCGTAGCTACAATCAAAACATCTGTCTTTCTTATTTCTGTTGGTAAATCACCATATTCTTTAACGAGAACATTGAATTTACCTGCAATATTTTTAGCCTTTTCATGGGTTCGATTAATCAAAACGATATGATCGTTTTCGGTATGTTTGATTAAATTTTCACAGGTATTTCTTCCTATTTTACCTGTCCCAAAAAGCAATATATTTTTTTTAGAAATATTTTCTATTTCTTTTATGATATACTGCACTGATGCAAAAGCTACAGAAGTAGCACCACTCGAAATTTTAGTTTCTGTTTTTATGCGTTTACTAGCCTGAATAACGGCGTTGACTAGACGTTCCATAAACCCTTGAATCATCCCAAGTTTTTTGGACCTAAAAAACCCTTGTTTTAGCTGACCAATGATTTCAAAGTCACCAAGAATTTGACTATCCAACCCTGTTCCGACTTTAAAAATATGATGAATAGCAACACTATCTTTAAGGGTATACCCAAATTCGTTAAAAACGGCTAAGCTTCCTTGTGAGTGTTTGCATAATAAATTAATTAGCTGAATGGGATGATTTACATACGCATATAATTCGGTTCTATTACAGGTAGAATTGATAAGAATTTCTTCTATACCTTCTCTCTGTGCCTCTATCGATAGGGCGTCTTTTTGAGTTGAGTTCAAGCTGAAATGCCCTCTTGTTTTAAGGTCAGCATTTTTATAGCTAACTCCTATGGCGTAAAAATGTTTCTTATTCTTCGAAACTTCCATTGTTTTACTAATCGAAGACAAAAATAAGAGGCTAGTATTAAAAAAAGTAACGCTAAAAGCATTATTAATAACGGAAAGCGTTTATTTTTGTATTAATATCACTTTATTTCAATGAAACAAGGTCTTAGTATCCCTTGTTCTCTTGTGTTGTTTAGAGTGAATCTAAATTAATGACTATAATTTATGTTAAAAAATAACGATCAAAGTATGGGCTCTAGGATAACGATAGAAGATGGCTTTTACGTACTACGATTTCAAAACGATACAACCGAGGTTGCTACTGAAGTTAGAGAAATTAACTCAAGTTTTATTCAATTCCACTTTTGTGTTAAAGGGCAAGGTGATTTTGTTTTTAATGATGGCAACTATGTTTTTAATGTAAAAGAAGAACATTCTATTTTACTTTATAACCCGCAGCGAGATTTACCCATAGACCTTAGACTTCAGCCTAATACTTGGATTATTGGCGTGATAATTTCTATTAAAAAATTTCACAGTTTATTTTCTTTAGATGCAGACCACATACATTTTTTGAGTCCAGAAAACAGCACTAAAAAATATTATGACAATGGTCTAATTAACCCTAGTATGGCAGTTGTATTAAGTCAAATCCTAAGCTCCAATATTCATGAGAGTATGAAAGCACTTTATTTAAAAGGTAAGGTTTATGAATTGTTGAGTCTGTATTTTAATAAAAACGAAGATACTGACATTGAGCAATGCCCTTTTTTAATTGACGAGGATAATGTTCGTAAAATTAGATTGGCAAAAGACATCATACTTAGAAACATATCTGAACCGCCATCACTGCATGAGCTTTCAGAAGAAATTGGTTTAAGTTTAAATAAACTAAAGGAAGGCTTCAAGCAGTTATACGGCGATACTGTTTTTGGCTATCTGTTAGATCACAAGATGGAAGAAGCAAGAAGAATGTTGGCCTCAAATAATTACAACGTAAATGAGGTAGGCTTGAAAATTGGCTACAGCACTTCAAGTCATTTTATAGCGGCTTTCAAAAAGAAATATGGAACAACTCCAAAAAAATACTTAATGTCATTATCTTCGCAGTAAGATTATGAAACAGCAGAAGTATCATGCTGTAATGAAAGAAAGCTTATGAAAGGAGTATTGTTAGTAAATTTAGGGTCACCAGAAAGTCCAAGTCCTAAGGATGTAAAAAGGTATTTAGGTGAATTTTTAATGGACGAACGGGTTGTAGACTTACCTAAAATTTTCCGAACCATTTTAGTAAAAGGTATAATTTTAAACACAAGACCCAAGCAGTCTGCAAGGGCTTATAAAAAAATCTGGTGGAAAGAAGGATCTCCATTAATTGTGCTTTCTGAGCGTCTTAAAGGGAAGGTCTCCGAAAAAGTTTCAACACCAGTCAGTTTGGCTATGAGATATGGATCTATGTCCATTAAAAAAGGCCTCCAAGAATTAGCTGATCAAGGTGTAGATGACATTTTTATTATCCCTCTTTATCCACAATTTGCCATGGCTACTACAGAGACCATTTTGGTTCTTGCTGAAAAACTACGAGATGAGTTTTTTCCAAATATAAGTTTCACATCATTACCTGCATTTTACAATCATCCGGATTACATTCGTGTGCTATCAAATTCAATTGCCGAAGGACTGCAAGGAAAAAATTGGGAACATTTATTGTTTTCTTATCATGGTGTTCCGGAACGTCATATACGCAAGTCAGATATTACTAAATCCCACTGTAAAATAAACGGTGAATGCTGCGTTACTGCTTCCAAAGCACACGAGTTTTGTTATCGTCATCAATGCTTTGAAACAACGCGACTAGTGTCAGAATATTTAGAATTAAAAGAAGGAACTTTTTCTACTTCTTTCCAATCCCGTTTAGGAGTTGATCCCTGGTTACAGCCTTATACTGATAGAACTGTCGCTAATTTCGCTAAGAACGGAACAAAACAATTGGCCATTGCTACCCCTGCGTTTGTATCCGATTGCTTAGAAACATTAGAAGAAATTGGAATGGAAGCAGCAGAAGACTTTGAAGAAAAAGGCGGCCAACATTTACAGGTACTTCCTTGTATAAACGATAGAGAAGAATGGGTTAACGTAATGAGCCGATGGATTGACGAATGGGCCTTATCTGAAACATAAAAATAATGACTCAAAAAGCTGTTCAAATGGGAACAGACCCCATCGGGAAACTCCTCTTTAGGCAATCAGTTCCAGCTTCTATTGGGATCTTGGTCATGTCCCTTAATATTCTAATAGACACTATTTTTGTAGGTCAATGGATAGGAACAAATGCCATTGCCGCAATTAATGTAGTACTCCCGGTCTCCTTTTTTATTGCAGCCCTTGGAATGTCTATTGGAATGGGAGGAGGTTCGATAATCTCAAGAGCCCTAGGAAGTAATGATAAAACAAAAGCAAATAAAACTTTTGGAAACCAACTTACATTAACCTTACTTTTCACTCTAAGTTTTATGACTTTAGGGTTGGTTTTTATGGAGTCTATTATTCCTGCATTTGGAGGAAAAGGAGCTCTTTATGAACCTGCTAAAGTTTACTATACCGTTGTTTTGTATGGGGTTCCAATTTTGGGACTTGCAATGATGGGAAACAATGTTATCCGTTCTGAAGGGAAGCCAAAATATGCAATGTATGCTATGATGCTTCCTTCGTTATCTAATTTGATTTTAGACTATCTATTTATTTATGTTTTCGATTGGGGCATGGAAGGCGCTGCATGGGCTACAACCTTATCTTACGGAATATGTACTTCCTACATTTTATATTTTTTCTTATCTGGAAAGTCAGATTTACTATTAAAGGTGTCGGATTTATTTTTTGATTTATCTATTGTAAAAGAAATAGGATCCCTAGGATTTGTTACTCTTGCAAGACAAGCAGTAGTGAGTGTTACAGTTCTTATGGTTAATAATATTCTATACGAATTGTCTGGAGAATCCACTGTTGCTGTTTATGCAATTATCAGCAGAATGCTAATGTTTGCACTCTTCCCGATTCTAGGAATTACGCAAGGTTTTGTTCCGATTGCAGGATTTAATTATGGCGCAAATAAAAAAGAGCGTGTACTTGAAGTTATTCGAAAATCATTAATTTATGCTACGCTTTTAGCAACTTTTGTTTTCCTAATGATTATTCTTTTTTCCGAGACTATAGCGAGTGCTTTTACAAAAGACCAAGCAGTTATTGAAAAAACAAAAGATGTGCTTAAATGGGTGTTTCTATCAACTCCAATCATTGGAATTCAATTAATAGGTTCCGCATATTTTCAAGCGATAGGAAAAGCAGTTCCAGCCCTTTTATTAACCCTTACCAGGCAAGGATTCTTTTTTATTCCGTTGATATTAATATTACCTAAATATTGGGGAGAGTTAGGTATTTGGATGTCATTCCCAATTGCAGAAGTTATTGCTACAATAGTTACTGCATTTTTCTTGAGAAAAGAATTGAAACGATACAATAGTTAGAGGCAGCCTAGATTTGGCTTTCTTTTTGTACTTTAGAACTTATAAAAAAAGTCATTTTGCAAGAATATTATAACTACATAAAATCCCTTCATCTAATTTTTGTAATCACTTGGTTTGCGGGCCTATTCTATATTCCTCGAATTTTCATCTATCACATCGAAGCACAAGAAAAAACAGATGTTGAGCGCGACATACTAAGCAAGCAATTGAAGTTAATGGCAAAACGCCTGTGGTATATTATCACATGGCCCTCAGCAATTTTAGCAACTTTTTTTGCCTTTATTTTGTTGTTTCTCAGGCCTGTTTTATTAAAAGAAGAATGGATGTTGGTAAAACTATTCTTCGTAGGGCTTTTATTTTTGTATCATTATAAAACACATCGAATTTTTAAAGAACTACAGCAAGACCAGTTCAGATTCACCTCTTTTTTTATGCGAATTTGGAACGAAGGAGCAACAATCATCCTTTTTTCGATTATTTTTTTAGTACTTCTAAAAAGTAGTTTCCATTGGATTTTTGGAGTCTTGTCAATCCTGGGATTAGTAGTCTTATTAATGCTAGGAATCCGGATTTATAAACGTTTAAGAAAAGATGATGAGTAATGGCTAAACGTAAATTTTCTCTTAGATTTCGTGTTTTTTACTCCATGATTCTTTTGGTTGTAATGACTTCAATATTAATTCTCGGAGCCACTTTTTATCAGTATTACTCTCAATCCGATGATTATAATTTAAGGCGTCTTGAGCGAAAAGAAACTCAGGTTAAAAATCATTTATCCTATATACTTGATCGCGAAAATGCGTTCAATTCGATTGAAGAAAATCAATCCAGTTTTTATGAAACCTTTGAGTCCATTGCTTTAATTCATAAGGTAGAATATGCGCTTTTTAATATGGAGGGTACACCTTATTTTTATTCCTACGTAAAGGCCAAAAACTTTGACCAGCACCAAAAGCTGGACTCGAACATTAGGGATAAGTTATTGGAAAGTAATCGAAAAAGAATAGTAGTACAAAACGAAGAAGAACGAGGAAGATTTCAGTCCTCGTATAGCGTTTTGTTTGATGACCAAGAACAGCCTTATGCAATTCTTTATTTCCCATATTTTGAAGATGTCTCTTTTAGCTCTACAGAGCTCAATACCTTTTTGATTAGACTATTTCAAATTTACTTTTTCATGTTAATTGTAGCAATTATCATTGCTTATTTTATATCGAGCTATATGACACGTCCTTTGGAAACCATTCGTGCGCGAATCGACAGAACAGGCTTGTTAAAAGGAAACGAAAAAATATATATTTCTAATGCAAGTAAAGAAGTAGACAGTCTAGTTAATTCATATAACAGTATGCTTGATGCTCTGGAGGAAAGCATAGCCAAATTAGCTCGTTCTGAACGAGAGCAAGCATGGCAAGAAATGGCAAAGCAGGTTGCTCATGAAATTAAAAACCCATTGACTCCCATGCGCTTAACCATTCAAAGCTTTCAACAGCGATTTGATCCAAATGACCCGAAAATCAATCAAAAAGTAATAGACTTTTCAAAAATAATGATCGAACAAATTGATACGATGAGTGAGGTTGCTACTGCTTTTTCTAATTTTGCCACCTTACCAAAACTTAAAATTGAAGCAGAAGATGTTGTAGAAATAACAGGCCTATCGATTGATATTTTTGAGCCTAAAATAATTCAATTCAGTAGCTCAGAAAAAGAAATTATTTGGAATATAGATCGAACACAGTGGATACGAATTATGACTAACTTACTCCAAAATGCAATTCAGGCAGTTCCACAAGATCGTGAGCCGAATATTCGGGTACATATTGAAAAGCATACGGAATTCCTTAAGATAGAAATTCAAGACAATGGCTCTGGAATATCGGAAGAGAATATTACTAAAATATTTGAACCCAAATTCACCACTAAAACAGGAGGCATGGGTCTTGGCTTGGCAATTGTAAAAAACAGCATAAATTCTTTAGAGGGAACTATAACTTATGAAACTGAGGAAAATAAAGGTACAATATTCACTATTCAACTAAAGAAACAAAAATGAACACAGCCAATCTTCAACTAAGAATACACGACCAAGTTGCATGGGTACAAATTGATAGACCTACCAAGTTAAATGCACTCAATAAAGAAGTTTTAGAGGATCTTCATCAAGTTTTTTCAGAACTAAGAAATGACGTAAGTGTACGCGTAATTGTATTGACAGGAAGTGGAGAAAAAGCTTTTGTTGCGGGCGCAGACATTTCGGAGTTTTCAAAATTCAGCCCCAATCAAGGGAAAGCACTTTCTCAAACTGGGCAAGACCAGGTTTTTGCTTATATAGAGCAAATGAACAAACCTGTAATCGCTGCTATAAACGGATTTGCGCTAGGTGGTGGACTTGAATTGGCAATGTCTTGCCATATCAGAATAGCATCTAATAATGCTCGAATGGGTTTACCTGAAACCTCTTTAGGGATAATTCCAGGATATGGAGGAACACAACGCCTTGCTCATATTATAGGGAAAGGGAGGGCCATGGAATTGATTCTTACTTGTCAAATGATTACTGCAGATCAGGCTTTAGAATTTGGTCTAATTACCCAAGCTGTTCCCCAAGAAGAATTATTGTCTACTGCAGCATCTGTAGCACAAAAAATATTAAACAACTCTCCTTTTGCTATGAATCAAGCTATTCAAGCTGTTAATGCAGCCTATGATGAAAATCAGAACGGCTATGATATTGAAATCAATGCTTTTGGCACTTGCTTTGGCTCGGAAGATTTTAAGGAAGGAACAGTGGCTTTTTTAGAAAAAAGAAAAGCAAATTTTACAGGAAATTAATCTAAAACTATAGCATCGGTTATAGTTTTCTCAATCTGATCAAAGAACTCTAACGAAAGATCTTCAGAAGGTTCGACTGGAGCGTGTATATCAAACTTTAATCTAACTCCTAGCGGTAAAGGAAAATTCCCCCAACGATTAAATTTATAGGAATTATTGATTGTAATAGGAACAATTAAAACATTAGGAATTTTTTCAATTAAAGCTTTAACGCCTCTTGATTTAAACTTCTTTGGGACCCCAGTTTTAGATCTAGTTCCCTCAGGAAAAATAAGAGTAGACCAGTTATTTTTAAATAAAAGCTCGGCGTGGCGATTAATTTCTGCAACTGCTTGTTTAGGTTCTTTCCGGTCAATTAAAGCTGACCCACCATTTCGTAGATGATAAGAAACACTAGGAATTCCTTTTCCAAGTTCTTTTTTACTTACAAATTTTAAATGATGCTTTCTTAAATACCAGATTAAAGGAGGAATATCAAAAGTATTTTGGTGGTTTGCAACAATAATTAATGGTCGATTAGTAGGTAGTTCAAAGGTGTTGGTAAATTGAACTCGAGCTCCCAAAAGGGAATAGCATTGCACCAAGAAAAAATTGAGAACATCAACAGAAACTTTATGGGCTTGGTAGCCAAAAAAGTTTCTAAGAACTACTTGAATTCCGTGGAATAAAAACAAAAAGAAACCAAACCCAAGATAAAAAATAACCGAGAAAATGCTTGCAATAAATTTATACATTATGAGAATGAGTTTAGATCTTAGAAACAAGCCTCTAAAAGGAGATTAACAAAACTCTTCGTATGCTTGCTTTAAGTTTTCTGCAATCATCTCGGCAGGTCGACCTTCGATATGATGACGCTCTAACATGTGAACCAATTCACCATTTCTAAATAGTGCCATACTAGGAGACGAAGGAGGGAAAGGAACCATCATTTCTCGAGCGCGATCCGTTGCTTCAAAATCAACGCCAGCAAAAACAGTAACTAAATTACTTGGACTTTTTTCATTGGCTAATGAAATACGAACTCCAGGTCTTGCATTCGCTGCAGCACAACCACAAACTGAATTCACTACAACTAGAGTAGTTCCTTCTGCATTAATTGCTTCCTCGACTTGAGCCACTTCACTTAATTGTTTAAATCCTAATGCGGTTAATTCATCACGCATGGGTTGTACAAATTCTGCTGGATACATAGACTGTTTTTTTAATTTTTACAAAGATAAAAAGTTTCTTTCATTTTCATTGATTTTAAGATAATGTTCACTTTATTTTTTAAAGTAAAAACTATCTTTGGTTCAAAATTTTTATATGATAAAATGGATTGGCGCTATTCTGGGATATACATACCTCCGTTTTGGTGGTGCAATTTTAGGGTATTTTATTGGTAGTGCAATAGAGAGGTTAATAAAAACAAGCTCTCGAAAGTCATATGCCACTGGGAGTTTTCGCTCTATGGGGTCCAGTCAATTTGAATTAAACTTACTGGCCTTAGCCGCATTGGTTATTAAAGCTGACGGAAAAGTAGAAGAAAAAGAACTGCGTTTTGTGCGTAATTATTTTATTTCAAATTATGGTGCTGACTATGCTTCAACTATTTTTTCTAGATTCAATTCTGAAATAAAAAAAGAAACCCAAAACTTGGTCGAAATCGCCCATTTATTTGTCAATAGGGTTCCCTATAACACCCGATTACAAATTATTCATTTTTTATTTGGAATTGCAAATGCAGATGGAAGTGTTTCGCTTTCAGAAATTAAAAAAATAGATCAAATAGCATCATCTTTGGGAATTAGGCATTCTAATTTTGAAAGCATAAAAGCGATGTTTGTTCAACAAGCAGATAATGCATATAAAATTCTTGAAATAGACTCGAGTGCAACAGATGCTGAGATTAAAAAAGCGTACCGTACAATGGCTAAAAAGTACCATCCCGATAAACAAAGTAGCGCTGAACCTGCAATGCAAAAAGGCGCAAAAGAGAAATTTCAACAAATTCAAGCAGCTTACGAGAAAATTCAAAATGACCGCGGATTATAAAAAAGTAGAATTATGGAAACAATTTGGTTTTATGCTCAACTAGGATTTAAACACGTACTTGACTTTCAAGGTTTAGATCATTTTTATTTCATAATTGCCTTAGCAATTCCATTTGGCTTTCGTGATTTTAAAAAACTTCTTTTGTGGGTTTCTATTTTTACCTTAGGACACACGATTTCTCTTTTTGGAAATTATTATTTCGAATTAATTTTACCCACTGAATGGATAGAATTTCTTATTCCAGTTACCATAACTCTAAGTTGTATTCCGTTGTTAATTACTCAAGAAATTAATCATAAAACTATTTTTATCCCTATAATAACTTTAGTTTTTGGGCTAATACATGGATTTGGATTTGGACGATACTTTTCGCTTATTGCTTCTGAAGATGAGGCTTTGTATCAGTTATTTTCTTTCGCTCTTGGCATAGAAGCAGCTCAAATAGCGATCGTTTTAGTAGTTTTAATCATCAGTTTTTTCGCTTTAAATGTTTTAAAAATAAACAAGTCTAAATGGGACTTGATAATAGGTGCAATGGTTCTTTCACAGGCTATTTTAATGATGGTCGAGAAAAACCCTTTATAGTATTGGCATAACTAAATTTAATTTATGAAGCTTTTAAAATCTCCTTACACACTACCAAATGGTTCTGTTCTACAAAATAGAATTGCAAAGTCTGCAATGAGTGAAAATATGGGAACGCTAAAAAATGCCCCAACAAAAAACTTAATTAAAGCCTACGAAGCTTGGGCTAAGGGCGAAGCAGGTCTTTTAATAACAGGGAATGTTATGATTGATTCGCGCGCTATAGGGGAGCCTCGTAATGTTGTAGTTGAGGATCGATCTAATTTTGAACTTCTCCAAGCTTGGGCAAAAACAGTTGAAGGTACGGGGACTCATATTTGGCCTCAAATAAACCATCCTGGACGACAAGCTTTTGCATCCATTAATAAAAAAGTTGTTGCACCTTCTGCAATTTCCTTAAAAATGAAAGGTCTAACCTCTATGTTCATGGAGCCAACTCCTTTAATGGAAGAAGAGATTTGGGATATAATAAAGCGCTTTGGAAATACGGCTAAAATATTGCAAGACGCTGGCTTTTCGGGTTGTCAAATTCATGGAGCACATGGGTATTTGGTTAGTCAGTTTCTGTCTCCTTTAAGTAATATTCGGCAAGACAAATGGGGCGGTTCTTTAGAAAATAGAGCTCGTTTTGTTGTTGAAATATATAGAGAAATACGAGCACGAGTAGGTGCAGATTACCCCATTGGGATTAAAATAAATTCTGCTGATTTTCAGCGTGGAGGTTTTTCAGAAGAAGAGTCTATGGAAGTGATTCAGTTACTTTCAAAAGAAGGAATTGACCTGATCGAAATTTCAGGTGGAACTTATGAAAAACCCGCGATGGTTGGTCATAAGCAAAAGGAAAGTACCCAGGAAAGAGAAGCATATTTTTTAGATTATATCGAAAAAGTAAGAAAGCTAACTCAAAAACCCTTGATGCTCACTGGAGGTTTCAGAACCGTCGCATTGATGGAAAAAGCTTTAGCCGATGGTAAATTAGATGTTGTTGGTTTAGCCCGACCTTTTTGTATTTATCCTGAAATAGCCCAAGATATTTTTACAGGCAAAAGAACTACGTTTGAAATTATAACACCAAAATCAGGGATCGCATTTATAGATAAAACAGGAGGGGTGGAATTGCCTTGGTATGAGTTGCAAATTCACCGTTTAGGAAAGGGGAAAAGACCTAAAAATAATATGAGCGGAACAAGCGCATTTATATTTAGCCTTAAAAACATATTCATCAAGTCTTTTATTAAAAATTAGAATTCAAGACAAAGGGTTGACTTAATTCGATTCCATTCTTCTTTAATGACTCTATGACAAACATCATCTTTGCTTTTCAATAACCTTTTGAGATAAAATAATTAGACCGTTTTTGAGAACTATTTATAAGTCTAAAAGAGGGACTTTCATTTATCAAATATAAAAATTATATTCAACGTTTGATTTCACGTATCTTTGTAAATAATGGACAAACAAACAAAATATGATCAGGCATATCTGCAAATGGCAGCAACTTGGGGAGAACTTTCTTATTGTGAACGTAAAAAAGTAGGTGCTTTAATTGTAAAAGGGCGCATGATTATATCGGATGGTTATAACGGAACTCCCTCTGGTTTCGAAAACGTATGTGAAGACGAAGAGCATTATACCAAGTGGTATGTTCTTCACGCCGAAGCAAATGCCATACTTAAAGTTGCAGCTTCAACTCAGTCTTGTAAAGGGGCAACCCTCTATATCACCCTTTCTCCTTGTAAAGAGTGCTCTAAATTAATCCATCAATCTGGAATCACAAGAGTAGTTTATGCTACTGCGTATAAAGATACTTCGGGAATTGAATTTTTAGAAAAAGCCGGAATAGAGTTAACCCATTTACATAAATAAACACTCAATGAAAAGCAACAATCTCTATTTATGGATTATTATTATTCTATCTGTTTTATTGGGTTTCACTTTTGGAAGCAATCAACATATTATATTCAACGCTACTAATATAGAAATCAGCAGCAGTCAAAAGCTAAAACAGTTTATTAAATACATTGAGACCAATTATGTTGACGACATTGATACGGACAGCCTTGTAAACACAATCATTGAGGATGTGGTGGAACAACTTGATCCACATTCTGTGTATATTCCAAAAGAAGAAATGCAGCAAATTGCAGAAAACATGCAAGGCTCATTTGTGGGTATTGGGGTTAGTTTTTTTATGGAACAAGATACGGTTAGCGTAGTTCGTGTTTTAGATAATGGGCCAAGTAAAGCCGCAGGTATTCTTCCCGGAGATCGAATTTTAATTTCTGGAAAAGACACATTATTCGGAAAAAACAGAAGCAGTGCTTCCGTTATTAGATCTCTAAAAGGAAAGCCAAATACTGAGGTTGCATTAAAGGTATATAGAAAAAATACAAATCAATTACTTAGTTTAATACTTAAACGAGGAAACGTTCCAATCCCATCCGTTCATGGGTATATGCTATCAGAAGGAGTTGGTTTTATTCAGATCAATCGTTTTGCTCAATCAACTGGGAATGAGTTTAGGAAACTATTAACCAATCTAAAGGAACAGGGTGCAGACCAATTGGTGCTTGATCTTCGAGACAATCCAGGAGGTTATCTTCACATAGCAGAAGAAATTTCAGATGCATTTTTACCTAAAGATGATGTAATTGTTATTACTCAAAGTAATCAGGGAAAGAGAAAAATTGCAGTTGCTACAGAATTTGGACTTTTCGAAAAAGGACAAGTATATGTTTTAATCAATGGACAGTCAGCCTCTGCTAGTGAGGTTGTAGCAGGTGCTCTTCAGGATAACGATCGCGGCTGGATTGTTGGGCAACGCTCTTTTGGAAAAGGGTTGGTGCAACAACAAATACCTCTAGGTGCGGGTGATGCAATACGGCTAACAACAGCTCGTTATTATACCCCTACAGGGCGTTCAATTCAGCGTCCGTACGAAGATGGAAAAGACTCCTATTACAACGAAATAGGGGCTCGATATCAAACAGGTGAAATCCAAGAAAGAGACAGCGTACCTGTAAATGACTCTTTAAAATTCTCAACACCAGGAGGTAGAACTGTTTATGGAGGTGGAGGAATAATTCCAGACAAATATGTGAGAGGAACCCTAAATTTAGACCAAGAGTGGGATAATTATGTATTAGGATCTAACCTTGTCAACAGATTCGTGTTTTTAGAAATAGATAAAAATCGAAGACTTTATGTTTTTAATTCTTTAGAAGAACTAATCGAAAAACCTTTACCCAATAAAGAAATCCTCTTAGAATCATTCAAAGCTTATTTTGCTGATCAAGGAGTTCCAGTAGGTATGGAAAACGTAGCCTTAATAGAAAACTCAATTAAGGCATTTATAGCCTTTCAGTTATATGGGCAAGAAGCTTTTTTAGAAATCACCCATAAACAAGACCCTTTTATTACAAAAGTAAAAACGCTTTTGGAAGAAGATTTACTCGATTAATACTTCTATTTATTGATCTTTTCAGCTATTTTCTTCGAGAGAAGTAAAATAAATAGAAGTAAAAACGCACAAGTTGACGCTAAGACACCAATAACAGCTACACTACTATCCCCTTGAAGCGGAGCATCGTAATCTATTTTTGTCGCATTGAAAACTGCCATTAATAGGGCCAAAATCATGAGTACTTTTATAAAAATTTTCATACAATTGAATCAAAAGGTTTTTTTCTTTCTGTAAATTTAAGTATCTATATGTGATGGAAAAAGCAAATCACTTTTTATCTTATCATTTGACTAATGTTTGTTGCAAATAACTTTACAGCAATCGCTAAAAGTATAACTCCAAAAACCTTACGAATAATACTTATTCCTGAAGAACCCAAAACAGCTTCTATTTTTTTAGATGATTTTAAAATAGCATAAACAAAAATAATATTAATCACGATTGCGATGATGATATTAATTACTTCAAATTCGGCACGTAAAGAAAGCAACGTAGTCATTGTTCCTGCTCCAGCTATCAGGGGAAAAGCAAGGGGAACTATGGATGTTGTAGCTGGGCTATCATCTTGTTTGTAAAGATCAATCCCCAGAACCATCTCTATTGCCATAAAGAAAATAATAAAGGCCCCTGCAACAGCAAAAGAGTTGATGTCGATACCGATTAGATTTAGAATTTCTTCTCCTAAAAACAAAAACCCAATCATAATTAAACAAGAAACAACAGAAGCTTTTCCAGACTGAATATGTCCAGATTTTTTTCTAAGTGAAATAATAATAGGAATGCTTCCAACGATGTCGATCACAGCAAAAAGGATCATCCCGGCAGTGATAATTTCTTTAGGATTTATTTTCATGATATTTTTCTGCAAAAGTACTTTATTTTAATAATAATTAGCCCTCAACCTGCTTCTTTTTTATTCAGATCCTTCGTATATTTGAATCATGCTAAACATAGGAAATACCTTAGTCTCAGAAGATTTATTGGACCTTGATTTTGTGTGCAACATCACCCAATGTAAAGGGGCTTGTTGTGTAGAGGGAGAGGCAGGCGCACCTTTAGAGGAAAAGGAACTAAAAATCTTAGAAAAAAATTATTCCGCAATTGCTCCTTATCTAAACGAGTCTGGAAAAGCGGCAATTAAAAAGCAAGGAAAATTTATTGAAACTTCTGATGGCGAATTCGAAACACCTTTAGTTAATGGCAAAGAATGTGCTTATGCCGTTTTTACCAATCAAGGGGTTGCCCAATGTGGAATTGAAAATGCTCATAAGGATGGAAAACTAGATTGGAAGAAACCAATCTCTTGTCACCTCTATCCGATTCGAGTACAAGAATACTCAGAATTTACAGCAATTAATTACCACCATTGGCAAATTTGTGAAACAGCTTGTTCCTTAGGAGCTCAACTCAAAGTTCCCGTTTATAAGTTTGTGAAAGATGCACTAATAAGAAAATTTGGCACCCCTTGGTATAACGAATTGGATCGAGTTGCTCAAAAGCACCTTTCTGAGTAATTCAATGTTTATAAGGGCTGCCTCAGTTTTTCGGTCACAACAGACTGTTTTTCAGTATATTAAAAAAACAGTCTTTTTCCTTCTTTTATGTTTTTTTGTCTTTTTTGTTAAAAACTAAGCTACATTGTGAATAATTATGGCTTTCATTTATGGTAACAATTTTGAATCTTTGTATTAGATAAAAATAATCAGTACTAATTATATTAATGACGACATGACTAAAGCAGTAGAACCCATTCTTCAAGAAAATAAAAATCGATTTGTAATTTTCCCTATTGAACATCATGATATTTGGGAGTGGTATAAGAAGATGGAAGCTAGCTTTTGGACGGCTGAAGAAATTGATTTACACCAAGATTTATCTGACTGGAACAACAAATTAAGCAAAGATGAGCAATACTTTATTAAGCACATTTTGGCATTTTTTGCGGCATCAGACGGAATTGTAAATGAAAATTTAGCTGAAAATTTTGTCAACGAAGTACAATACTCTGAGGCTAAATTCTTTTATGGTTTTCAGATAATGATGGAGAATATTCATTCAGAAACCTATTCTTTATTAATTGACACCTATGTAAAGGATGAGGACGAAAAAAATCAATTGTTTCAGGCTATTGATGTTTTTCCTGCTATCCAAAAGAAAGCCAAATGGGCATTGAAATGGATAGATTCTGATTCTTTTGCAGAACGTTTAATAGCATTTGCAGCAGTTGAAGGTATTTTCTTCTCTGGTGCTTTTTGTTCAATCTATTGGTTAAAGAAAAGAGGTCTTATGCCAGGACTTACTTTCTCGAATGAGCTCATCTCGAGAGACGAAGGAGTTCACTGTGACTTTGCAGTTCATCTTCACAACAATCACTTAGTAAATAAAGTGCCTAAGGAACGCATTCAAGAAATTATTTTAGACGCTTTAAATATTGAAAGAGAGTTTGTAACAGAATCTCTTCCCGTTAGTTTAATTGGAATGAATGCAAAATTGATGACTCAGTATTTAGAGTTCGTTACCGATCGCTTGCTACAAGAATTAGAGTGTGAAAAACAATTTAACGTTACCAATCCATTTGATTTTATGGACATGATTTCTCTTCAAGGAAAAACTAACTTCTTTGAAAAGCGTGTTTCTGAATATCAAAAAGCAGGAGTGCTTATAACAGATGATAAAGAAACTCAGATTAGTTTTGATGCTGATTTCTAGGAGTAGAAGCACTTCATCTATTTTTTGTTTTTCATAAAAAGCAAAACAACATTTTCAAGGGTCCTTCATAAGGCCTTACTATATAAAATTAAAATAATAGCTATACAATCATGTTTGTAGTAAAAAGAGACGGTCACAGAGAGCCAATAATGTTCGACAAAATCACCTCTAGGGTAAAGAAACTTTGTTATGAGTTAAACCCATTAGTCGATCCAGTTCGTGTTGCAATGCGAGTAATTGAAGGACTATATGATGGAGTTACTACTTCAGAACTAGACAACTTAGCTTCGGAAGTAGCCGCTACAATGACTACATCACATCCTGATTATGCTAAATTGGCAGCACGTATTTCTGTTTCTAACTTACATAAAAACACGAAAAAATCATTTTCTGAAACCATGAAGGATTTATACGAATATGTAAATCCCAGAACAGGCAAAAAAGCACCATTATTATCTGATGAGGTTTTCAAAGTGATTCAAGATAACGCCGAAAAATTAGATTCAAGTATAATTTATAACCGTGACTTTGGATATGACTTCTTTGGTTTCAAAACCCTAGAACGCTCTTACCTTCTAAAATTAAATGGTGCGATAGCAGAACGCCCTCAGCACATGCTTATGCGTGTTTCTATCGGAATTCACATCGATGACTTAGATGCAGCAATAGAGACCTATGAGATGATGTCAAAGCGTTTCTTTACACATGCTACACCAACTTTATTTAATTCAGGTACTCCAAAACCACAGATGTCTTCTTGTTTTCTTTTAACCATGAAGGACGATAGTATCGATGGTATATACGACACCTTGAAGCAAACCGCTAAAATCTCTCAGTCAGCAGGAGGTATTGGGTTATCTATCCATAACGTTCGTGCTACCGGATCTTATATTGCTGGAACTAACGGAACTTCTAACGGAATTGTTCCAATGTTACGCGTATTTAACGATACAGCTCGATATGTAGATCAAGGAGGAGGAAAGCGAAAAGGGTCTTTTGCGATTTACATTGAACCTTGGCATGCGGATATTTTTGATTTCTTAGACCTTAAGAAAAACCATGGAAAAGAAGAGATGCGTGCTCGTGATCTTTTCTTTGCGATGTGGACACCAGATTTATTTATGAAAAGGGTAGAACAGGATAGTACCTGGACCCTTATGTGTCCAAATGAATGTCCAGATTTATTTAACTGTCATAGTGAAGAATTTGATGCGCTATATATTAAGTACGAAGAAGCAGGTAAGGGAAGAAAAACCATCCGGGCACGTGAGCTTTGGGAAAAAATTCTAGAATCTCAGATCGAGACAGGAACTCCATATATGCTTTATAAGGATGCAGCCAACCGCAAATCAAATCAGAAAAATTTGGGAACTATTCGTTCTTCAAATCTTTGTACAGAAATTATGGAATACACAGCTCCAGATGAAGTTGCTGTTTGTAATCTAGCTTCTATTGCTTTGCCGATGTTTATTAAAAATGGTGAATTTGATCACGAAGAATTATTTAGAGTAACAAAACAAGTTACTGTAAACTTAAACCGTGTAATCGATAGAAATTACTACCCAGTTCCTGAAGCAGAAAATTCAAACATGCGTCACCGTCCTGTTGGATTAGGAGTTCAAGGTCTTGCAGATGCGTTTATAATGCTTCGCTTGCCTTTTACTTCAGACAAGGCAAAGCAATTGAATCAAGACATTTTCGAAACGCTTTATTTTGCAGCTGTAACTGCCTCAATGGAAGAAGCAGAAAAAGAAGGACCTTATCAATCATACAAAGGTTCTCCAATGTCTAAAGGAGAATTTCAGCACAACATGTGGGGCATTAAAGACGAAGAACTTAGCGGTCGCTGGGATTGGGCTTCTTTAAGAAAACAAGTAAAAAAGAACGGTGTTCGTAACTCGTTATTAGTTGCTCCAATGCCAACGGCATCAACGTCACAAATTCTTGGAAACAACGAATGTTTTGAACCTTATACTTCTAATATTTATACGCGACGCGTATTGTCTGGAGAATTTATTGTTGTAAACAAACATCTATTAGAAGATCTTGTGGAACTCGGCATTTGGACTGAAGACATGAAACAAGAATTGATGCGTGCTAATGGATCTGTTCAGAAAATAGAAGGTATTCCAGCAGACCTTAAAGAACTCTATAAAACTGTTTGGGAAATGAGCATGAAAGACATCATCGACATGTCACGTCAACGCGGATACTTTATTGATCAATCCCAATCGCTGAACCTCTTTATGGAGGGTGCAACCATGCCTAAATTAACTTCAATGCATTTCTACGCATGGAAGTCAGGTCTTAAGACAGGAATGTATTACTTAAGAACAAAGTCTGCCGTTGATGCAATTAAATTTACGTTGACAAACGAAGTCAAAAAAGAAGAAAAACCTGCATTGGTTGCTGCTGAAGTTGGAGAAGCTCCAAAGGCAGCAAAGGCAGCAAAAGCTTCAAAAGCTAAGGCAAGTAAAGGCACACCTGCACCTATTCCTGTAGAACCCTTAACCCCTGTAGAATTAAAAGCAATGTTACAGCAATCTAAAGAGAATGAAGGAGACGATTGCTTGATGTGTGGGTCATAATATTTTTTTAGATTTTATTTTTAAAAAAAACTCCATGTAAATTATTACAAGGAGTTTTTTGATTTAAGACAGTTTCTAAATCTAGGATTCAATCTTGCGAATATTGTCTAAAAACGTTTCCATGATACTTAATTTATGGAGGTATAAATCTTTAGACTTTAAAAGAATGTTAAAATACAATGTTGTGTTTTTTGGACTGGTTTCCTCATTTCGTGTAAGTGCAATTTGATTGTTAATTTTCTCGTCAAGTTGTTTTAATATATCCTCACGATTTTTTAAAACTTGATTAATTTTAGCTTCAGAGTTGTTGTTGTAAGCCTCCATAGCTTCATGAAACACAGCTTCTGTTAGTTCATAAACATTTTGTAAATCACGAACTTGACTTAATTTTAACTTCGAGTGATCGTTATTTACGTGTTTATAACTCTTCTTTACAATATATTCTAGATCATCTGTTATGTCTTGAATAAGGCTTAGAATTACAATATAGAAGTTACTTGCAGACAAACTAGATTCTTCTAAATTCTTAATGAAGTAAAAAATATTTTCTCTAAGGTTTTCAACATCTTCGGTCAAACGATTGATATTTTTTCTTGCCTTTTTAAGGATTTTCTTGTCATGCTTTGCAAGACCTTCTGAAAGAATCGCGTAAATTTTATCCACACGTTTAAATACTTTAATCACATTTTTAGTACTCTCGTCCATCACACCTTTAATGGAGTTGCTTTCTGATTTTACTAAGCCATCTAGATCAATAAGATCCGAATTTTCGTTTTTGTGCTTCAAATAGTTTTTACCTATTATTAATAAGATTATAAAAAGAATAATTGCAATTGCTTGAGGTCCTCCTAAGTAGATTATAGTGACTATAATTCCAGACACAATAAAGGCAGCGAAAGCGGTTAAAAACCAACCTCCAATAACACTAAGAACCCCGGCAACACGATAAACCGCACTGTCTCTCTTCCAAGCCCTGTCTGCAAGTGATGTACCCATAGCAACCATAAAGGTCACATAAGTAGTAGATAAAGGAAGTTTATATGAAGTTGCAATAGATATTAAAATAGAAGCAACAACCAGGTTGATACATGCACGTAACATGTCAAAAGAAGGAGCATCTTTGTCGTTTTGATTTTTTAATACAAGATCAGCATCTGAAAATTGAATTTCTATCTTTTCTTTTAGAGAAGAGGGAAGTATTGCATTAAAACCACTACCTACTAATTGAAATGATTTTACAATTCCTTTGGAAATAAAATTGGGCTGAAAGCGTTCCTTAATAGAATTCTGATCAGACAAATCTAGCTCTGTTTTCATTACCTTTTTTGCTTTGGTGGATATCCATAAAGTTAGAACCATAATTCCTCCAGAAATCACCAATAAAACTGTAGGTGTAGCCACTTTAGAAGAAAGTACCCCCATGCTGAATTCAGTGGCAGTAACCCCAGAGATAACCCAAGCTTCGTATGACTGATATGCTGCAATTGGAACACCAATGAAATTAACCAGGTCGTTCCCGGCAAATGCCAATGCAAGTGCAAATGTTCCAATTCCAATAATAATTTTATATATGTTTGCTTTCAAGAACTTTATTAACACAAATGAAACTCCAATCCAAACTAAGAAATTTGCTAGAACTACTTTAAAAACTTCTCGTTCTAATAAGTCTTTGATTTTCACACCTCCTAATAAATCATATTTTATGTTTGCAAAAGGAGTTCCTTTAATACCTTTCATTAAAATGAAATAAGTAATTGCAGAAAGTGCAATACCTCCAAAAAGTGCACTTACCCATATTGCTTTTCCCTCAAACTTATAGGTTAGGAATAGTCTAGAAAACCATTGAACGATTGCACCTACAGTAAGCGCAACAACTACGGAGAGTAAAATACCTGAAATGATCTGTATTGCCTTAGCTGTATTTATATAATTAACTATTTCACTAAAATCTCCGGTGGTTTCACTTATTTTAATAATAGACATAAATACAGCTGCCCCCAATAAAGTAAAAACGATAGAAACCGTTGTTGAGGTTGGCATGCCGAGTGTGTTGAAAAAGTCTAAAAGCAGAATATCAGTTAACATTACTGCCGTGAAAATCAAAATAATTTCATCGAAGTAAAATTCTCCAGGATTAAAAATTCCTTTTCGAGCAACCTCCATCAATCCACTGGAAAATAATGCTCCACAGGCAACCCCTAAAGAAGCCAAAATCATAATGGTTTTAAAGGGAATTGCTTTAGACCCTACTGCAGAATTCAAAAAATTGACAGCATCATTACTAACTCCGACAATAAGATCACCGATTGCTAAAACTGCAAGAATCGAAACTAGTATGAAATAAATATTATCCATTTTTTATTTTTTAGAAGTGAATGTCAAATTGTAAACGGTATACGATTTTGTTTGTTGAAGATACTGAATCTTCGTATGTTATGTCTGTTTGTACTTTTAATTTATGCTTTGCGACATACTTAGATATACCTAATGTATATTGTGTAATCTTATTATTTGAAGAAACTATAGAGTCAAAGTTAATATTAGTATAACGGCCTGTAATTGCTAAATTTGAAGGCATTACATATCCCATTTGAATGTTTGTAGCATTTCCAATATTAACTACATCACCTGTGAGGCTATTGTCCTCATTTCTTGCAACTGGCTCATCTGCATCACGATCTACATATTCTGCCATTAACGAAAACCCTTTGTACTTAAAGTGTGTGTCAAAAAATAGCGTGTTAATATCAGTTTGATATAAACCTTCTTTAGTTTCGAGATAAGAACCCATATTACTTCTAGTTTTTACTGCATCATTATTTACATCATAGACAACTCCAACTAAAAGTTTAGGTTTTTGTTCGCGATCTAAATCTGCTCCTTTATAATCACCTTTACTTTTGAAATTTCCAAAAGGAAGAACTTCTATACGACTTGTGTATTGGTGTCCACCTATATTCCCTTTGGTTATGTTTCTTCCTTCACCTTGAGAAACAGCAAAAATCTCTTTTACAATAAAGTTTTCTGAAAGTTTGAAATGATGACGTAACTGAATTCCCAAATCACGGTCAATATTGAACTTGCTGTTTAATAAAGATCGATCAACCAATGCTAAATTTCCAGAAGAAATTACACGTTCAATGTTACCAGGTAGTTTTCCTTGACCTGCTTGAAGAATAAAATTCTTATAAAAATTCCAACTCACATAAGCATCAAGAATATAACGAGGAGCATTACTCGTAAAAGCAGAAGCTCCCGATATGTCTCTATTAGATAACCCTAACTCTAATTTATAAGTAAGTTTTGGATTGTATGCAAAACCACTGAATTTTAGACGTGCACGTCTAACCAAAAAGTTAGATTCTCGACCTTCAAAGTCGCCTTCACTCCAACTAGTAGAGCTAAGGTATTGCATTCGGGCACTAAAATTCATATAAAATGTACTGTCTTTACCTGTGATATCAAGCAATCCTTTGCCAAACGTAGAAGTAGTAACTTCCTGGGCAAATGCACATGATATCGATAAAATTAATATTAATGACACATTTTTAACATAAAACATATAAAACATATAATTTAATTAACGCGAAACTGTTAATTAATCATTACTTTAATGTTAACTTAATGTTATGATATTATTTTTTTATAAACATCTAGAATTTCATACTGTAACCTAAACTAATGGATCTACCAACTTTAAATAGAGAAAACAATCTTTGCTCCTCACCATAGTAATCGTAATAACTCTCTTTATAATCTCCAAGAATATTCTGAATCTTGAATGTTATGGTTTGATTTTGGGTTTCTCCCAATTTTTTGGTTATGACAATGTCTAAGTTATTAAAGGGGTCCGTGTAAACATCAGGAATGTTTCCAACTCCAACAACCTCAAGAGTTTTTCCTTGAACATTGTAAAACAATCCATATTCTATATTTTTATTAATTTTAGAATAAGTTAATCCAGCGTTTAGTATGAATGGAGACTGCCCTTGAAGCTCTCTGTTTTTACTAATTAAACGATTGGGTTCAGTTAAAACTCTACCCTGATATTCCGAATCACTCATTTTCTGTTGGGAGTAAATTAAAGAAGTGTTTATGTTAATTGAGAACTTTTTTGTGTCAGTTTCCAAAACATTTTTCCGGTATTCTAATTCCAATCCAACTACTGTTGCTCGAGTGTTATTTCTTCCAATTAGCTGATTTGGAGAATTTAACCCTAATGCAACTATCTCTATTGGATCATTAAAGTTTTTGTAAAACCCACTCAGAGCATAAAACTGATTTCCTTCACCATATTTTTCAAACCTTAAATCTAAATTATTAATATAGCTTGGTTTCAGTTCAGGATTGCCAATGAAGTATCTTTCTGAAATGGGATCAAAAACTTGAGCCGATGAGTTCTCTTTAAAACTAGGACGGGCAGTAGTTCTGGAATATGATAAACGAAGATTAGTCTGTTCATTTAGAGAGTTAATGATATTAATTGAAGGGAAAAAATCTTTAACATCAATTAATTTAGAATTATCATAAACTATTTGATCTATTGTTTCTCCAGTATAAGTCATACTGTAGTTTTCAAATCGTATGCCAAGAGTTGATTTCCATTTTTTGGAGAGTTTTAATTCTGCTGAAAGAAATCCAGCAATGTTTTTACTTTCGGCATCATACTGATTTGTTCTTTGATAACTTCCTATAACATGAGAACCTCTATTATTTTGTGCAGTCCAAAGATTAGAAGGATCCAAAAGATTATCAGGGTTACCTAATAATTCATCACTTCGTCCAATAAAATCTATAGCGTAATTAGATGTTCTAAAACTTCTGTTTTTTGAAGAAAAAGCAACTCCAGTTTTTATTTTTCCTTTAATCTTTCCCTCCTCTATTTTATGAGTATACAGAATCTTACTTGCGATAGCATCCTCTTTTAATGTTCTCCAAAGTCTTTGTGGTAGTTGTGTTGTAGAGGGAGAAATTGTAAAATAAGAAAGGTTTGAATCTGTTTCAAAAACGGTCTTCTTGAAATCTTTATCAAAAACTTCAGCAAAAGAAGGCGCTACTTTCCATTCAATAATAGATTTTCCTTCTCTTAAGATATGCTTTGCACTAAAAGGAATAGAAACAATATTTCGCTCTGTGTATGTTAAAATATTTGCTACCCCGGTGTAGGGATTTTCTAAGTAATCTGCATATTGGGCAAAAATAGCATTTGATTCTGCACTTCTTAAATTTAATAAATTTAGCTTGTACTTGGAGTTTTTAGTTTTGAAGGATATTCCAATAAGCGCACTGGCTAGTTTTTTTATAACTCCCAACTCTCCTCTTTGAGAAGTATTATTTTCTATACCAGAAGTTTCTTTTGCAATAGTTCCTGTTTGATAGTCTTCAAAGTAGTCTGTGTCAGATCGAAACCCAAAAGCAGCAATATATCCAATTGTTGTTTCATTTTTCATTCTAAACTGATTAGACGCTGTAGCTCCAACACTAAAATCACCTCCACTTCGGTATCTATTAACAGCCATTTGTTGTTCAAATAAACTTGTAATTTTGTTAAGCACTCCTGAGTTTCCCAAAGCATTTTGTTCTGGAAGAGGAATTACTTGTTGCGCTCCAATAGGTCGATCGAAGTATCCGTTGTTGAATCCCAAGAAATTAACCCCGTTTTGATTATTTCTGATTGCTTGATTAACAAAATTCATTTCTGGATTGTAGCTTCCAGACACGGAAAAACTGTATTGAGGCAAGTTCGAGAAATCTTTTAGAATTATGTTTACAATTCCCCCACTGAAATCCGCATTTAAATCCGCACTTGCAGACTTATTAATGATAATGTTATCTAGAATGTTGGTTGGAAATACATCTAATTGCAAAGTGTTTTTGTCAGGATCTAAACCCGGGATTTCAAGCCCTCCCAAAAGTGTTTTCGAATATCTATCACCTAATCCTCTAACGTATACAAATTTTCCATCCTGAACCGATACTCCAGGCACTCGCTTTATTGCAGAAGCTAAATTATTGTCTCCTGTCCTTTTTATTGATTGTGAGGATAGTCCATCAATTAAATTAATTGATTTCTTTTGAATTAATAAAACTGCAACTTCAGAATTTTTCCGTTGTGAAGTAGTTACTATAACTTCTTCAAGTGAATTCGCCAAAGGACTTAAATATATATCTACTACATATTCTTTAACATCTGTAATTTGAATTCCTGTTATTTTTTTTGTTTCATAACCTACAAAAGAAATTTCTAGTGAATATTCTCCATTAATTACATCGAATCGAAATTTTCCTTCAAAATCAGAAATTAATCCTTGAATGAAACTATCATCAGAGTTCTTTTTTAGAATAATATTTGCAAAAGGAAGTACATCATTAAATTCAGTATCTATTATATTACCCGTAATTATTGTTTGTGAAAAACTAAGAGTTGTAATTAAAATTAGAAGTATTGAGAGTGTTTTTTTCATGTAATAAATATAAATGGGTATCCCCAAATCATATGATTTGGGGATATTTTAATAAAGAATTATGTTTTATTGATTCATTAATTTTGTAAAGCACTCCAAAGAGTCCAAGGAAACAAAGATTCATCTGCACCTGTAGTTTCAACCTGTGAAGTTGATACTTTAGCCCAGTCAGCGTAATCAGTCACTGTTGTTTTAGCAAATATTTCATCTAAAGTTGACTTTGCGGACATAAAATAAAAGTTATTAAAGTTAAGATTGTCTGAGCTTTTTTCAGTAGCAATACCGCTGTAAGTATCAGCATCGATTCCCTTGATAGTAAGATCATCAACATTCTTATATACAACATTATTAGTTAAACCAGTAGCATCACTTTTCCAGTCCCCTAAATTATTCTTTCCTGACTCAGGCGAAGCATTTCCGTAAACAGTTACATTATTAATTGTAAATGACCCTCCAATTACTCCTGTACTGTCTTCAGTTCCATCAATTTCAAAAGGGTTATCAGAGTTTGAACGCATCTGAATCAAAACATTAGTAATAGACCCTCTATATCCTTCATCTAAATCGATAGCATCATCTCTCTGGTTTAAAATTAATATATTGGTAAGTTCAGCTGCACCCCCAAAAATTTCAATTCCATCATCATTACTTCCTACTACCTCGATATTATTAAGTTCAGTTCCAGAACCAACTCCCCCTAAAGTAAGACCCTGAATCTCATCGCCCCCGGCTAACTGTGTTCCACTGTGACGGATAGAAACGTAAGATATAGAGCCAGAAGAATCCGAGTCATTATCTCCTCCGTAAGTTGTCCAGTCAAATCCTTCAGCAATTCCTTCAATATCATCAGAACCACCGTCTTCGCCAACAATTGCATTTCCTAAGACGATAACTCCACCCCATTTTCCTGTATCGGTTGGTTCACGATTTGGGCTAATAACACCATCACCATAAGAAATGCTGTCTTCGATGTCAGTAAATATAATTGGAGCATCAGAAGTTCCAACAGCATTAATTGTAGCTCCTGCGGCTATAACTAAAGCAGTAGCATTTACTCCCTGACCGTTTTGAGCCTTAACAATTGTCCCCGATTCTATCGTTAAAGATCCCCCTGAACGTACTACAATTTTTCCATTCATAATCCATACACGATCACTTGACCAAGTTTGAGAGTCATCAATAAAAGTAATACCTCCTGAACCAACAGTTTCTGTGTCTGGAGTTGGAATAACTGTTGTTACAGTTACAGTTTCTGTTATGGTCACAGTTTCAATAATAGTTTCTGGATCAGAACTACAAGAAATCAGCCACAAACTAAACATCATTAAACTTAAAAGGCTAGATTTGTTTGTTGAATTTTTCATAAGAATAATTTAATTTTTAATTACACCACAAACATATTTCGAATTCAGAACTTTAATGTTAATACAAGGTTATCAAAATGTGACCTAACCGTTAACAATTTATTTTCAAAAGCAATTAAACTTTAATTTAATTACTCCTTAAATCTTCTTATTTTTACATAAAATGAATTTATGAATTGGGAGCAGCTTTTATCCTTGCAGAGACAAGGAGATAAAACCAAAAGACTGAGAAAGGAGCAGGACGAAACCCGTCTGGGGTTTGAAGTAGATTATGATCGTATTGTTTTTTCAGCAGCCTTTAGGAGCTTACAGGATAAGACCCAAGTGATCCCTTTTTCCAAAACAGACTTTGTTCACACACGACTTACTCACAGCCTCGAGGTATCAGTAGTAGCTAGAAGTATCGGAAGATTAGCAGGAAAGGCAATTCTTGAAAAGCATCCTTACTTGTCGGAAATTCATGGATATCAATCGAATGATTTTGGAGCTATTGTAGCTGCAGCAGCGCTTGCACATGACATTGGAAATCCACCTTTTGGGCATAGTGGCGAAAAAGCCATAGGACATTTTTTTTCTGATGGACCAGGTGCGATACATAAACCGGAATTGAGTGCACTCCAATATCAAGACTTGTGTATGTTCGAAGGAAATGCAAATGGTTTTAAAATTGTTTCTCAATCGATGGAAGGAGCGCCAGGGGGTTTAAGACTTAGCGCAGCTACCTTAGGAGCCTATATGAAATATCCAAAGGCATCATTACCTCATAAACCAACAAAACACGTTGCTGACAAAAAATTCGGGTTCTTTCAAACCGAAGAATCTGGGTTTAATACACTTGCAAAAGACTTAGGGTTACATAAAAAAGGAGATACTTTTTATAGGCATCCATTGGCTTACTTGGTAGAAGCAGCTGACGATATTTGTTATACTATAATTGATTTTGAAGATGGAATTAATTTAGGCTGGATTTCTGAATCGTATGCATTAGAGTATCTAATAAACCTTGTAAAAGATGCCATAGATAAAAAAACTTATGCTTCCTTAAAACATACCCCTCAAAGGATGAGTTATCTCAGAGCCCTAGCAATTAATAGTCTTATTCAGGATGCTGTTGCAATATTCATTGAAAATGAAGAAGCTATCCTTTCGGGTAGTTTCCCCTTTGCCTTATTGGATAAAAGTAAATATGTAGCGCAAATCGACGATATTATCTCTTTAAGTATTGAAAAAGTATATCACTCCCCAGAGGTTCTTCAAAAAGAAATTGTGGGATATAAAGTAATTACTACCTTACTAGAAGCGTTTACCACTGCAGCTGTTCATGAGTTTAAAGGCATAGCAGACGCTTATGATCAACTTATATTGCGTTTGGTTCCGGCAGGCACTCCTTTTGTTTCAAGAACCTTATATTCGACGCTACTCAATGCCACTTGTTACGTTGCTAGCCTTTCGGACGGAAAGGCTATGGAGCTTTCTAAAAAAATAAAATAACCTTTCAACTCAATCCTAAATATGCTTCGCTGGATTATAATTTTTCTTTTTTTCTCTTTATTTGGAACCTATGCTTTTCAAGCAATCAAAACACTTACTCAACAACGCAGTATTTTGATTTTGTATTGGGTTATTGTAGTGCTTGTTATGGGTAATTTTACATATCAAAGCATTTCTTATAGTAGGGATGATACTTTCAATCCCGGAATGAGTTTGGCTTTAGGACTTTTTCTTTCTCTTTTCATTTTTCAAACCTTGGTTGTTCTTTTCCTATTCTTTGAAGATGTTGTTAGAATTCCGCAGGCAATATATCGTTTTTTCACTCAAGGAGAATCAGGCAGAAATTATTTTCCTGACCGAAGAAAATTCATTTCACAAATAGCATTAGGTATTGCGGCTGTTCCTTTAGCATCCCTTTTATTTGGTATGTATAAGGGCAAGTATAATTATAAAGTTTTAAAGTATACGTTAGAATTTGACAACTTACCTAAGGCATTTGACGGATTTACTCTAACTCAGATTTCAGACATTCATAGCGGTAGCTTTGACAACAGAGAAAAAGTATCTTATGGAATTGATTTGATTAATGAGCAGCAATCAGACGTAATCCTTTTTACAGGTGACATGGTAAACAATAAAGCTTCTGAGGTTTATCCTTGGATGGATTTATTAACTTCACTAAAAGCAACACATGGCAAATACTCTGTCTTGGGTAACCACGATTATGGAGATTATGTTCAATGGGAAACAGAAGAAGATAAAAAGAAAAATTTTTCTGATTTAATTAACGCTCAAGAAAAAATGGGTTTTAAGATGCTGCTTAATGACTCAGAATATCTTGAAAAAGACGGAGAACGAATTGCATTAATAGGGGTTGAAAATTGGGGAAAAGGTGGCTTTAAAAAGTCAGGAGACCTCAATCTTGCGGTTTCTGAGGTTAAGGAAACTGATTTCAAGATTTTAATGTCACACGACCCTTCTCATTGGGAGGCAGAGGTAATTGAGCATCCTTTCCCATTTGAAATCACCTTAAGTGGTCATACTCACGGTATGCAATTTGGAATTGAGATACCCGGCTGGTTCAAGTGGAGCCCAGTAAAATGGAGGTATAAGCAATGGGCAGGCGTTTATAATCAAGCCAAACAATACCTCAATGTAAACCGTGGTTTTGGTTTTTTAGCCTACCCGGGAAGAGTCGGGATTTGGCCTGAAATAACCGTAATTACCTTAAAATGCTCTGATAAAGTAGTTTAATAAAAAAACCATAAATTGCGTAAAACTTTTTAAACACTATTACCGTGTCAAAATTTGGTCAATTAATAGACGATAAGCACCCACTGCTTCTTGTTTTCTTTCAAGAAGACTTAGAGCCTTCCGACGAGTTTCATCCTACACTTCGTGATGTAGCTGCAGCTATTGGAGATCAAGGAAAAGTAATTAAGATCGAAACTACAAAAAATACTAAGCTAACCGATGCACTTCGGGTTAAGGCCATCCCTACTCTTATGATCTATAAAGACGGAGAAATGGTTTGGAGACAAAGTGGTGAGCAAAATGCAAACACTTTGATTAGCATGATGAATGACTATGTAGATTAAGATCTATTACTCCTCGAACATAGTGTCAAACATAGCTAATGCCTTAATAGCTTGGAATATTCTTTTTTCCATTTTAACCTTATAAGCATCTTCTTCATGAAGACTAACATAAAGCATCAGTCTTCTGTATCCATTTACCTCATTCATTATAATATTTTCATAAACATTTTGTTCCTCGACAGACATATCGCTCAACTGAGATAAGCGTTTTTCATAAACAGCTGCAATATTTTCTATTAAAGAGCGAGCATTTAGACTATCACTTCCTAGATAAAGGCCTTCAATAAAATCTTCTTGAGAAGTAAAGAAATCATATGATCCGTAGATAAATTCAAAAGGAGCAGTCTCTTGTTGAAAAGCAACAATCTTAGAAGCCATAAACTCCACATCCTTATTATCGATAATTACTTCAATCAACGTTCTATACCGTTCAATCTCCGTTAATATATCTTCTCCTAAGTCGTATTGAAGATTTAAGGAAAGACTTTCATAATACTCCAATTGATCGCGGTGTTTTTCTGCAATTTGCTCAAAAAGATTTTGAGCATCTGCATTAGCTTCAACCCTATAATATCCTTCAATAAATGGGGTTAAAAGACTATAGTAACCGAAATAATCTACAGGCATTTTCTCCAGGCTGAGGTCGATAATTTCTTTTGCTTTTTCTAACTTCCCTTCATTAATAAGCAGTTCTGCCAAGCGTGCCATATTACTGCGGTAAGAAATACTGTTTTTTCGTGTTTCAGGGTCGTGATATATTTCTGGGCTATCTGAATTCCCCCATTTCCATTTTTTAACAATTTCGTACATCAGATCAGCATCTACTCTTCCCAAGAGATATGGGTTATTCTTATTTTTCGGAGTTTTTATAGGAACAAGCTTGTAGACTAAGCCTTCTAGTTGCAGGTATTCTTTCATCCAGAGATATTCAGAGTCTTCGAAGCTACCTCCTGTAAAATAAAGAGGCCTTTTCCAGTCGTTGTTGGCAAGAATATCCAACATTATTAACTGATTTTTATATAACCCACTTTTAGGCAAATCAATATCAATGTAAGGAACGATTAAATCACGATCTTTTTCTTTGACCAAGCCACTGTTAATTACATTTTCTACATTAACATTTACACGAATTTTATTTGTAGGGTAAAAAACCATTTCTTGAGTTCCCTTTGGGTACAAGTTTGGATCACCTCCAGATTTCTGTATAATCTGTTTGTACTTATTTCTAGAATCATCTCGTGCAATCCAATTTATAAATTCTTTTATATCCAAACGCGTGCTATCAATAAGAGATTCATGTTTAATATAATCACGAACTCCGTAAGCATATTGAGAATGCTCCAGCTGTATGTCAATAGCCTCACTGGTATAGGTTTTACGTTTCATTTGATCGATATACCAATCTGTAGCGATTAAGCTGGTATTAATTGGGCGAACATCCTGACGGTATTCTTCAATATCCTGAGCATACCATAGAGCAAATGTGTCGTTGTCTCCAATTGTAAAAATAATAGCACCAACGTCCTCTTGAATAGAAGTCAGATAGGACTTAGAAATGGATTGCGCTGTATAGCGACCCGATCGATCATGATCGTCCCAATTTTGAACCCCCATTAACACAGGCACTGCTAATAACAATAGAAGTACTGATGCTGGAACTGCCAATTTGTTTGAAACCTTATTTTTTATATTCTGAATCAAAGCAAAAGCTCCCATTCCAATCCATATTGCAAATACATAAAACGATCCTACAAGCGCATAATCCCGCTCTCTTGGTTCAAAAGGTCTTTCGTTGAGGTATATTTTGAGTGCCAATCCTGTAAAAAGGAAGAACAACATCAGTACCCAAAACTTCTTTTTGTCTTCACCATATAAAAAGAACAAGCCAATTAAACCTAGGAATAAAGGCAAGAAAAAGTACTTATTACGGGCTTTGTTATTTAAAATATCATCACTTAATTCACTTTGATTTCCTAAACGAATTGAATCAATAAAAGGAATTCCGCTAATCCAATTTCCATTGAGGATATCATATCTTCCCTGAACATCATTTTGACGCCCAGTAAAATTCCACATAAAATAACGCACATACATATACCCAATTTGGTATTCAAACAAATACCTCATATTACTCAAAAAAGTAGGCTTTTCAATTGTTAAATAAGGTGCCATTTTCTTAAAAAAAGCATGGTAGTCTTCTCCAGAAACTCCACCTTCTGAGACTTCTCTTCTAAAAGCATCAACATCATTTTTCAGCTCTGTACTTCTTCGATACTCAGGCTTTATTTCAAAATTCAAAGCCTCGGTAAAATTCATGTAGTTGGCAGCATGTTCTGAGCTGTGAAGTCTGGGCAGTAACCCTTTGTGATTTGAATTGGCATTAATTCTAGAGCCTTCCCAATTATTAACGATTATGTAGCGACCAGTATTTTCATCACGCTCATATTTAGGTTTATCATCAATATAGGGCTCTTGCTCGTCTTGCCCGGCATACATGTCCGAAAACATCTTGCCATAGAATAGTTTAGTCTCGGGGTACTGCTCTAAGTTGTAATAGGCTAATAATTGCCTAGCATCCGAGGGAGAATTTTCATTAATAACAGTATTTGCATTTGCTCGAATCGGGAGCATTACCCATGAAGAAAACCCAAGAAACACAAAAAGAATGCATAGTATTCCTGTGTTTAGATTCACATATTTTTTTTCGCGTGTAAATCGTAAAGAGTAAACAAAAAATAAAATGAGTAGGATAGCCGTTATTATAGTTCCACTATTGAAAGGTAAATTAAAGTCGTTAACAAAATAGACCTCCATTTTACCAAATAAAGCTAATGTTAGTGGGAGTAATAGTTTGAAAATAAAAAGCAAAATAGCTACAGAAATAACATTTGCTAGAATAAATCCTTTAAAAGTTACGGTCTCATAGTTCTTGAAATAGTAAAGCATTCCCATTGCAGGAATTGTTAAGAGTCCCATAAAGTGAACCCCAAAAGAAAGACCAATTACAAATGCGATAAGCAACAACCAACGATCCCCTCTAGGGGTATTCATTTCTTGTTCCCATCGAAGACTGAGCCAGAATAATAAGGAAAGTATACAGGTTGCCATTGCATAAACCTCTGCTTCAACAGCATTGAACCAGAAGCTATCAGAAAAACAGAAGGCCAGTGCACCAATTGTAGCACTTCCAAAAAACCCAAATGCATCGTTTTTGGTTTCAAGAGTTGTAAATGCAGGTAATTTTTTCAGTAAAAGAGTTAAAGTCCAAAATAAAAACAGAATTGTGAAGGCACTAGAAAAAACGGACATCAGATTAATCATCAAAGCAATTTGCTCAGGACCATTTGCAAATAGAGCGAAAAAGGCTCCCATCATTTGATAAAAAGGTGCTCCAGGAGGATGTCCAACCTGTAGTTTTGCAGAGGTAGCAATATATTCGCTTGCGTCCCAAAAGCTAGCGGTAGGCTCGACTGTAAGCCCAAATGTCAGCAATGCTATAGCAAAAACACTCCATCCAAGAGTACGATTCCAAAATTTGAATTGACTGGCGTCCATAGATCTATTTTTATGAAAACGAATGTAAGAATATTTGAACTAACATAATCAAATTTAACAGAATCGAAACTTTTATTTCTTAAGATTTAATTATTTTTTAGAAATGACTTGTAGGAGCAAATATTTCTATTAAATTTGCACCTCCAATGGCCTATGGTGTAACTGGCAACACGTCTGGTTTTGGTCCAGAAGAGTCTAGGTTCGAGCCCTAGTAGGCCAACGAAGCCCTCATTTTCATGAGGGCTTTTTGTTTTTTATAGAATTCTATTTCCATATTTTCGCATCTTTATCCAAATCCTCATTAAAATTCATTGCTCTTGGAGTCTGTTCTTTTAAGAATTTGAAAAGAATTAATTCTAATTTAGATTTAAATCTGTTGTCTTAATTTTGTAGTTTTACGCAAAATTAAATATAGCACTATGGCATTTGACATTGAGATGATAAAGCAAGTATATGCTGGATTAAGCGAAAGCGTAAAGAAAGCGCGTCAGTTAACAGGAAAGCCTTTGACTGCATCAGAAAAAATTCTTTATTCTCATCTTTGGAATCAATCGGATCGTTCTTTTAATAGAGGAGCTGATTATGTCGACTTTGCGCCCGATAGAATTGCTTGTCAAGATGCAACAGCTCAGATGGCTCTGTTGCAATTCATGCAAGCTGGAAAAGCACAGGTTGCTGTTCCAACAACTGTTCATTGTGACCATTTAATTCAGGCAAAATCAGGAGCTACAGTAGATTTAAAATCTGCAAATAATTCTTCTGCAGAGGTATTTAATTTTCTGGAATCTGTATCAAACAAATACGGCATTGGTTTTTGGAAACCGGGTGCTGGAATTATTCACCAAGTAGTTTTAGAAAATTATGCTTTTCCAGGCGGAATGATGATTGGAACAGATTCACATACTGTAAACGCAGGAGGCCTAGGAATGCTTGCCATTGGAGTTGGTGGAGCAGATGCAGTAGATGTTATGGCAGATATGCCTTGGGAATTGAAATTTCCAAAACTTATAGGTGTAAAATTAACAGGTAAACTTAACGGTTGGACTGCACCTAAAGATGTGATTTTAAAAGTAGCTGGAATTCTTACCGTTAAGGGTGGAACAGGAGCAATTATAGAATATTTTGGATCTGGTGCCGAATCCATGTCTTGTACAGGAAAAGGTACTATTTGTAATATGGGAGCAGAGGTTGGAGCAACCACGTCAACATTTGGTTACGACGAATCTATGGAGCGCTATTTACGCTCAACAGATCGAGACGATGTTGCAGATGCAGCCAATGAAGTTCGTGAACATCTAACAGCAGATTCAGAAGTATACGCTAATCCAGAACTTTATTTTGACCAAGTAATAGAATTGGATTTAAACACCCTTCGCCCGCATATTAATGGGCCTTTTACGCCAGACCTAGCTACTCCTGTATCTGAGATGAGTAAAGTAGCAAAAGCAAACGAGTGGCCTTTACAGGTAGAGTGGGGATTAATAGGCTCGTGTACAAACTCTTCTTACGAAGATTTAGCTCGAGCTGCATCAATTGCGAAACAAGCTGTTGATAAAAAATTAACTACAAAAGCAGAATTTGGAATTAACCCAGGTTCTGAGCAAGTTCGCTTTACAGCAGAACGTGATGGACTTTTAGTCCCTTTTGAAGAATTAAACGCAAAAATATTTACAAACGCTTGTGGACCCTGCATAGGTCAATGGGCTCGAGAAGGAGCAGATAAACAAGAAAAAAATTCAATTATTCATTCGTTTAATAGAAACTTTTCTAAACGTGCTGATGGAAACCCAAATACCCATGCATTTGTTGCCTCTCCAGAAATGGTCGCAGCAGTTGCAATTTCGGGTCGTTTAGATTTTGATCCAGTTAACGATACTTTGATAAACCAGGACGGAGAAGAAGTAAAGTTAGATCCACCAACAGGAATGGAATTACCCCCATTAGGATTTGATGTGAAGGATAATGGGTATTTAGCCCCTCAAGAAGATGGCTCTACTGTGAATGTATCCGTTAGCGAATCTTCGGAACGTTTACAGTTACTTACACCTTTTAAGCCTTGGGATAATAAAAACCTAATGGGTGCCAAATTATTAATTAAAGCACATGGCAAATGTACTACCGACCATATATCAATGGCAGGACCTTGGTTACGTTTCCGTGGACATTTAGATAATATTTCTAATAACTGTCTTATAGGAGCGATTAATGCCTACAACCAAAAGACAAATTTTGTTAAAAACCAATTGACAGGTGAATATGGTGGAGTACCAGACGTTCAGCGTCAATATAAAGCCTCGGGTCTAGAAACAGTAGTTATAGGTGATCACAACTATGGAGAAGGTTCTTCACGTGAACATGCAGCTATGGAGCCTCGCTTCTTAGGTGTTAAAGTAGTTTTGGTTAAATCCTTTGCACGTATCCACGAAACAAACCTTAAGAAGCAAGGGATGTTGGGAATTACTTTTGCTAACGAAGCAGATTATGATTTAATTCAAGAAGATGATACATTCAACTTTACTGATTTAAAAGATTTTAATCCAGGAAAACAAATTACTGTTGAGGTTGTGCATACAGATGGTTCTAAGGATACAATTTTAGCAAACCACACCTATAACGATCAACAAATTGAATGGTTTAGAGAAGGCTCTGCCTTGAACTTAATAAAAAAGGAAAATCGAGCTTAAATCTTTAAATTTTCTAACAATTAAAAAAGCCTGTTATTCAGGTTTTTTTTGTAAAAAACAAAATAAATGAACATACTGATTTATGTCAATTTAGAACACGTAAAGTAAGTTCAAATTAACAAATTATTATTGGAATTTTGATTTTAAGAAAATCACTTCTCCTCTTTTTTCTTAGGGTTTTTTCCAACCATTCGTTCAAATCTATCTGGAATGTAATTTTCATTAACATCCTCTTCAGAACCCATGGTTGTACTAACTACACCATACACAATTACTCCAACAATTAGAACAACGATAGAAATAACAACAATAGCAATTTCATTCATAATAATCTAGTTTCTATGAAAGTACAATAAAATTCATAAAGCTCAGATTTTTTTGTAATAAAAGTCCTTTCTAGGCGGAGTGAATTTTTAATTGATCATCAAATTAATTAATTTAAACATACTATTAAAACCATAAACTATACTTCATCATAAACGGTTATTTTTAAACTTAATAAAGGTTTTTTTATGATTATGTTGTTAGAATTTAAATATGATTATTTATTAAATCGTTAATAAGTTTACATTTTGTCTTAATTAATTTATTCCTTACTAATTGTAATTTTAATGTATATTTAGAGACATTATTTATCAAATAAAAAGGTTATTCAATTATTTTATTATCAAAAATATTTTCTCCAATTAAATAATGAAATGTAATTTTATTTTAAAATAAAGGTCCACTGAGATGGAGTCTAAAATATAGTTGCAATGTAATACAACTAAATTTTCAGTTCTAATTCATGTCAATGTATATATTTATGTAAACAAAAATTTTAATTATGAAATATACATTAACACTATTTACATTTTTAGCAATTACTTTAACTGTATTTGCCCAGAAAAAAAAATCAATTGATGACGTTAAATATCAAAGAAATTCTTTGAGCACCTTTTTAGTTAGCGATGGTGATTACGAGAATAAAGACAAAGTACTTCAATCATACAAGAATTATAAATTCCCCGATAAATATAATGACCATAGAATAGACTTAAATGATATTGATTTATCTTCTGTAGTTTTTAATGATGAAGAAATGGGAGTCATTTACACTGATTTAGGTGAAACTAAAGAATCATTCGATCAAAAAATGGTAGTTGCCAAAACCTTCTTCGGAGATAATTATAAAGACGAGAGACTCACTCTATATAAGATAAAAAAGTTTTTATCTTCCAATAAAATTGGTGCTAAAATGGTTGGCAAATGGTATGACAACAACAATGACGGCAAATTTGATTTAGATTTAATAGAAGAAAGAGGACTGTTTAGCGCCTCCAAAGAGGATATAGATAAAGCAAATGCCGAAGAAAGAGGTCAATCTAGATTGATTGATGGTGCAACTTTAGATTTAGTGCCTAAAACATATTTAGTATTAAATAAAATGTCTTTTATTTCTAACGAAATAGCTGCTTCCTTCATTAGAGCATTAGCAGAGGTTGAGATTAGTAAGTTGGATGGTATAAAAAAAGATCTTGCCACTAAGCTTGCTGATAAAGTTTACGAAAAAACAAGCGAGGGATATTCTGTCTTAACTACAGCATACCTCTTCAAGCTTAATTGGGATGAATCTAATATTGAAGAAATTTATCAAAATTGGGAAGCAAAAGATGCGTTTTTGAGTAGTGCAAATTTTGATATAGAGCATGTTGGAACTGAGAAAGCAAATTCTCTTGTGACGTTTTCATTAAAAGCAGAAGATAAAGACAGAACTGAAGATGATATTATTAATCTGGCTACTGTAAGAAATGTAGAGAAGGTTTTCTCTAAATTGACAAAAAATTACGAAGACTTTAAACCTAAAGCTCCTCTTGTTGAGTTTGGCAAGCCCATGACTGCTTTTGTTGGAATGAAAGAAGGTCTAGAAGGAGGAGAAACCTTTGAGGTTTTAAATGAAGAATTTGACAGTAAAACAGGGCGAACTATTTATAAAAGTGTTGGTAAGATAAAGGTAGATAAGAAGTCTATTTGGGATAATAGATACTCAGCTGATGATAAACCGAATGATCCTAATGGTCCAGATCGTACAGCTTTTAAGGGTAAAGCGAAAAAAGCAACTTACGGGTCATTAATTCGTTTAATCAAATAATATGAATTCAATTTATAAAATTACATTTCTTGTTCTTTTAGCTTTTATTACTGCAATTCCATTAAATGCCCAGAGTAAGAGGAAAAAACGAAAAGCTGATGAAGCTACTATGTCTTGGCGATATGAAACTGTTTGTGAAAAGACTGGAGGTTCACGCTCCGGAAGACTCATACGAGTAACATCGTATGTTGCAGATCCAGTTATTTCTATTGAGCAATCCAAAAAAAATGCTATACACGCTATTATTTTTACAGGTATAACAGGAAATGGACCATGTGTTTATAAGAGTCCTTTGTCTAAAAATCCTTCTGTATATGACGAAAATTTAGAGTTCTTCAAAAACTTTTTCAAGAGTGGAGGAGTCTATGCTAAGTATGCTAATCTTCCAACTGGCCGACCAGAGCGAGCAATTAAAATGAGCAAAAAAGAGTATAAAGTAGAAACTATTGTATCAGTTAATGAAAGTTTGTTGAGAAAAGATCTAGAAAAGGCTAACATAATTAAGTCATTATCTAGTGGTTTTTAATAGATCTGTCAAAGTTGTGTTTTTATTTTGTGTCATACTCTCTGCATGTAAGACACAAAATAAGAACTATTACACTCCCACTATCGTGTGTGAGTTAAAGACTCCAGACGAAAAAATCACTTTGCGATCACAGGTTAAGTTTTCTACTGATAATAAAAGTGAAGAATTCAATATTGTAAATCGAATGTATGAAGTTTTGTTTTTTAGTGGGCTACGCCAAAATAACTGTGTAACAAATCAAATTATCATAGGGGCGAATCCAAAAACGGATTATAAAGAATTTCTAAATAATTTTTGGATAGATAAGTCCAGGGAAGGAAGGTTTCATAGAATAATCAGTAAAAAGAAAAATAAGAATTCAACTACAACCTACTATATAGAGTTTGATATTAATCAATTAAAAAAACATCTAAATGAAAACAATATTAAATAAAATTACATTATTAGTTATTATGCTCCTAACCATTGGCGCTTATGGGCAAGCTAAACAGCCGTCAATATTAATAATACCATCTGATAATTGGTGTATTCTAAACGGTTTTTTTGACGTTATAAATGATCAGGGTACAGAAAGAAAGATCATGAATTACAAGAAAGCAGTACAAGAAAATTTTGAGTTGTTAGCTGCAGTTAATTCCTTAGAGAATATATTACAAGAAAGAGGTTTCCCTCCAAAAAATCTAGAACAAACTATGAAATCTTTGGAAATGCAAAAGGCAAAACAAAACATGGTTACTTCTTTTGACTCTGGATCTTCTGTTGCTGTTTCCGCAGCGGATGAATTAAACAGTATTGCAAAAGCAGATATTATTATGCAATTTAGTTGGAAGGTCAAAGAGTTAGGTCCACGAAAGACATTAAGTTTTATTATTTCAGCATTTGATTCTTATACACAAGAATCTGTAGGGGGAGCTGATGGGGCAGGAGAACCCACTATTAGTGCGGGATTAGATGTCTTAGTTAAAGAAGCCGTTATTGACAAAATGCCAGGACTTTTAGACGGTTTTCAACTCCACATGGATGATATGTTTGAAAAAGGGCGAAAGGTTTCTGTAGATGTCAGGACTTGGGATGATTGGGGATATAGTCTGATGGATTACTTTGGTGACGAAGAAGAGGAATTAGGAGTTATAATTGAGGATTGGTTAGCTGAAAATACTGTTGAAGGTAGATTTAATACTACTGATTATACTGATACAGCTATGAAATTCGAAAGCGTAAGAATTCCGCTTTTTACCGAAAGAAAAGGAAGGCAACGGGCTTTGGATACACGTTCGTTTGTTTCAAATCTTAGAAGGTTTTTGAAATCAAACTATGATATTGACGCAAAGGTCGACATGGAAGGACTAGGGAAAGCAATTTTAACTATTGGAGGTAAATAACATGAAAAATATATTGTTCTTATTGTTGTTTATAACTGCTTCAGTTAGCGCTCAAAACACTAGAGGTAAAGCAAATGATGCTGGTAGAATTGTTCTTAACACATTTATCGAGGATCTTGAAGGGGTCCCTGCTGGGGCTTTAAAAATGTTAAAAACTAAGATTACTCAGATGGCAGCTAAAAATGGAATGGGAGGAAGTGAGAGCTTCCCACGTTTTGTTATGAGTGCAGACATCGATATTTTAACCCAAGATATTACGCCAACTGCGCCACCAAAAACTGCATTAACAATTGGTGTTACGCTTTATATTGGTGATGGAATTGAAGGTACCGTGTTTGCTTCAGAATACATCGAATTAAAAGGGATCGCAAACAACGAAACAAAAGCGTTTATTCAATCATTTAGAGCCATTTCTCCAAGGAATAAAAAATTCAATGAATTTATAGAAACGGGTAAGAAGAAGATTATTGAATATTATAACTCTAGGTGTGATTTTATACTTAAAGAAGCAAATACCTTAGCTGACCAAAAGGATTTTGATAATTCAATCTCAAAGCTAATAGAAATTCCAGAGGTTTGTAAAGAGTGTTATGATAAAGCCATGGATCTTTCATCCACTATTTTTAAACGTAAAATGGAAAATGAATGTCAAGAGAATATGTCCAAATCAAATTCTTTAATTGCGCAAGATAAATGGGAAGAGGCTGCTAATCCTATTGCGGGTTATACTCCTGATATGGCTTGTTATCCGGACGTTAAATCCTTATTTACTAAAATTGGTAATCATAAATGTTCCGTTTCCCTAGGTAAAGCTAAAGGAGCTTGGGCTAAAAGGGATTCAAGAGGAGCCGCTGCTGCACTTTCTGAAGTATCTTATGACTCAAGTTGTTATGGTGATGCAATGAAATTATTTAAATCAATTTCATCTGCTATTGATGCCAAAGAAAAAAGAGACTGGGATTTACAATATGAAAAATACAATAGAGATCAAACCATTAAAGAAATTGTAAACGAATCATCAATGTTAGACGCAAGCTCAAATAGAAACATCAATGAGTTAGATGCTGATTCAAGGAGAAAGGTTCAAGAAGAAATGGTGAATGTAGAAAAAAGAAGAATTGAAGCATTTAGACAGATTGGAGTGGCAGCTGCAGAAAACCAACCTAAAGTCAAATATAAACTTCTTAAAAACTAAATTAAAGATATTACTTTATGACCAAAACAAAATGGATATTAGGTGGATTACTTTTAGTTTTTATTATTAGTCAATTTTCTAAAACAAATGAAGAATCAAGTTCTCCAGAAGAAAATATAATTGAAGTTGATAATGTACCTGAAATCCTTCTAGGAGTATATCATGGGATTCAGGATTCATATTTCATGAAAAATAAATTTGGAGACGATTTAATAGTCAATGGCCAAAAAATAAATGTTCCATCTGTAGATCATAGGTTTTTGTTCGAAAAACAAAACGCTGTAAGCCTCCAACAAACAAATTTAGAGGATAACTCTAGAGTATATTATGAAGGTAGTTTCAAGATTCTTTCTGAAGAAAATGGCTTAATTAAAATAGAATGCACACTTTCGGATGGAGAATATTCAAATCCTAAGTATATACTTGAATTAAATAAATCAGAGGCTTTTATGACTTTTAAGGAGACAAGTGGTGGAGCACCATCTTTTAATTTAGATCATTTAGAATAATGCATTCTTATTATTCACTATTAACCGGCTTAGAAGCTCTTAAATGCACTTAAAATCACGTGTTTTGACTTGTCAAAGGCATAAAAACCCCCAAACTAATTAGTTTGGGGGTTTATTTATTTTTAATAATAAAAATATGTAGTGACTTTCTCCAATTTACCTTCCATTGTGCTTTTTAAATCGATCATATTTGGATAATCCTCAAATGCTGATTCCATTGCTCTACCATTAGGAAATAATTCACCCCCTTTTCTTTCGATTTTTTCAGACATTTGTTGTAGTAACTTGTATTTATCTTTTAATCCAGCTGAAGGATCTTCATACTCTGCAAGCCCTTCTGTTAAATCACACATTTCATTTACAACTAAATATATTTTGACAAGTTTACTTTAGTAATCCCGTAATGAGACTCATCGAAGACGGAAATTCCGTTTTTTATAACTAATAATTGAGGAGATTGATGTATCACTTGAAAAACCTCCGATAGTTTAGATGAAACTTCTCTAAAGTTTAATAAATCTAAATAATAAACTTTTAAGTGTTTATTTTCTTCATTAAAAAGGGATTCAAACTGTTTCATAACCATTCTACTAATTCCACAACTTGTAGAGTGTTTGAAAATTAATATAGAATGATTTTTGGAAATCTCTTTAATAGTGTTTATTTCGTCTACAGAAATTAAAGGCGTCCAACTCAAATAAGTTTCTTTAACTTCTTTTGATGTTTTATTTCCAAATATATTTTTCAAAAACCCCATTTTATATGATTTAAAACAAATATAAAAAACCTTAAAATTAATTATGGAATTTAAAGAGTAATATCACTATCAGAATCATTTGCTTTATAGCTTTTCGTATCTGTAAGTTCTTTTTTGTGGGACCTTATTACTATTCTAAAGTAAAAAAAGAGGTAAGCAATAAATATGACTGAACCAACAACAAACATTATTATATTATTCATAACATTTTATTTTTATCATCATTCCGTCTTTGTCTGATAACTATAGCAAAAGCTAGAATTGTTACTGGCCAAAGGCCAACATATAAACCTTCTAGTTCATTACCTGAGAACCATAAGGATACTGAATACAAAAAGCTTAAAAAAGCTAAAATAACGGGATAATACTTTTCTAAAAAAATCATAGTTTTAAGGTTTAATTTGAATTATAAAACAAATGTACAAAACTGTTCTATTCATTGAACTACAAGAGCGAAATTAATAACCACCCGAAGCAAGAAGCCAGACTTTATATGTCATAAAAGCAATTGGAATCATCATTAATGTTAACTTAAATATTTTTGGCATTTTATTGAAATAATCTTCCATTATTATTTTTTAATAAGCGTGCAATGTACAAAACTGTTTTTGAAAGCCTATTTTAATTATCTTGTATTTCAATTTAAATATATTTATTATGAAAACATATAATTTTGAAGATTGTACAGCAAAGATTAAAGCACTTAATATAAATTGGGAATACAAAACAAATGGAATTTATAAAGAATTTATATTGAATGATTTTAAACAAGCTATAAACTTTATGAATCAAGTTGGTGAAGTTGCAGAAAACGAAAATCATCATCCTAAATGGACTAATCTATATAATAAAGTTCAGGTTTATTTGACTACTTATGATTTTAATGGAATCACTGATAAAGATTTTAGTCTTGCCCTTAAAATGAATCAAATATTCTCAAAATTTTAAATGTTTCTTCTTTTTTCTTAACCAACCATACAAAACTGTTTTCAAAGCTTGTCTTCATTCCACAAACAAAGGTAAGTCTTTAACCTCATCTACTTCCTGTTTCAACTTATGCAAAGCGGATTGTAAGGCTATTTGAAGGATCTTAATTCTTTGGTTATTATCTAATTTAAGCCTAAAGAGTCTATTAAATCGTCTAGTAAGTGTTGTAGTTTGCTTATTACTTCACTTGTTATTTTGTTGGGAGAGTACTAGAATCAAAAGGAAGCATAAGGATTATAACACTACATTTTCAACAATAATTTGACCCATATTCCAAGAGGGAATGAAGTAGGTGAAATTGGTTGATTCAAGACATTCATTAAAAATACGATCTTGAAGTACCTTTGAGTTACCTGTAATTATTGTTAGAGAAAAATTTCCTCCAGAAACACAATCTTTTAGTGTCGAATGAACTAACTCAAGCGCTTGCTTATGTCGAATACCATGAAGGTCAATACTCAAGATTTTGTCTTTCTTTTTTTTCATTGGGTTAAAGGTATAAAATCAATACTCCCCAACACGGAGAGTATTGAGGAGTATTTAATCAAATTATCAACCATTACATGAAAACTATAAAGTAAATGTATATAGATATTTACCATATAGCTGTTAAGACCTTTGTAATGTTTTCTAAAAAATTTGTTAAAATTCTATCTAAAAAAATAAAAGATGTTGTTTACTAGCTTATTCATTATCAAAACCTTGAATACCCTTAACAGTAGTATATTTCATTGTAAACCTTTTGTCTGGATTTATAATTTTATAAGCCGTTTGAACTGCAAGGGTTGCTTCATGAAAGCCACACAGTATTAATTTAAGCTTTCCTGGATAGGTGTTTACGTCACCAATGGCAAAAACCCCAGGGATGTTTGTTTGGTAGTCAAGCGTATTGTCTACCTTAATTGCATTCTTTTCAATTTGAAGGCCCCAATCTGCAATCGGTCCAAGTTTTGGAGATAAACCAAACAAGGGAAGCCAAAAATCAACATCTATTTTTATTATGTCTTTATCTTTTTGTTTTAACTCAATCTGGTCTAGCTTGTCTGACCCGAACAAACCAAGAACTTCAGCATGTGTATAGAGTTCTATTCTGCCTTGTTTTTGCAGTTTGTAAATTTTTTCTACAGAATCTTTATGCCCTCTAAACATATCCGTTCGGTGTACCAACCCAACCGGAATATCATGATTTTCCGCAAAATATATTGCCCAATCCAAAGCGGAATCTCCACCCCCTGAAATGAATATTTTTTTCCCTAAGAATGATTCCGGTTCACGAACCATATATTCAACACCTTTTTTCTCAAACTGTTGTAAGTTTTCAATCTTTGGCTTTCTGGGTTCGAAGCTACCCAGTCCACCTGCAATCATTACAACAGGGGCTTGGTGTTTAGTTCCCTCGCTTGTTGTAACAATAAAACTTCCGTCTTTTTGTTTGTCAATTGCCTCTGCTCGCTCACCTAATGTAAAACCAGGTTTAAATGGTGCAGCTTGTTCCAGTAAATTTTCGATCAGCTCTCCTGCCAAAACCCTTGGAAAACCAGGAATGTCATAGATTGGTTTTTTAGGATAAATTTCTGTGAGTTGCCCTCCAGCTTGTGGAATAGCATCAATTATATGGCATCTTAGCTTCATTAAGCCAGCTTCAAAAACAGTAAACAGCCCAACAGGTCCTGCTCCAATTATGAGTATATCTGTTTGTATCATTTTTCTAAAATCGATTTAGTCATTTTATTCATTTCGTTTACTTTAAATTCAAAATCTCCATCTAAAGTTTTTCTATAGTTCTGCAATGTATCAAGCAAATCATTGATTTCCTCGGGTAACAATTCTTCTAAAAATTACCGAATTCTTTTGTCTAAGGTCGGCGAATTTCCATTAGTCGAAATGCCAATCTTTAAATTCCCTTTGGTAACGATTCCTCCCATATAGAAGTCACAAAGGTCGGGAGTATCCGCTACATTAACTAATATTCTCTTTTTTTTACAAAAATAATGTATTTTTTCATTGACCACTGGGTCATCGAAAGTCGCAATTACAACATGCTTTCCTTTTAAAAAATAAGAAGAAAAACTTCTATTAATTAACAGAATATTACTTTTATCGGCTACAAATTCTAATGTGTTTTCTCTATAAGAAGGGGCAACCATTATGACGGGCCTATTGATATACTTCCCTGCGTATCTCTAAATTACTATGCAAACTGCGAAGAATGTGATGAAAAAACCTGTCAAATCAAACCTGTTTTGAAGGTGTTCGGGATCAGACGCTAAAAATTTTAAATGTTACTACTATTGAGACAATGCGTCAAAAGCTTTTATAGACCACTGATATAACTCCCCAAGGAGTCTTTAAATTGAAAACCCTCTAGGGTTCGGTATTTATTTAGTTTTTTATTAGCCTCTAATCCCCAAAGTAAAAACTCCATCATGAAGTAACGATCTTTTTTGTCGCTTGTTTTTAGGTGCTTGTCTAATACTTCATTTATACCGGGAATAAGAGACAGCGAATCTTGATAAGATCGATCATCAAGTGAATCTTCTAAGAAGAGTTCATTGTCTTTAAAAAACCATTCTAAAATTGTATCATAAGGTCCTACTTCATCTTCTTTTTGAAGCTTTTCTATTTTAGGAAAATAATCGATGAAAAGTGTTTTAATGGATTCTGAAATTAGGTGATAAGAAATTTGCTCCGCACCTTCTTGTTCCCCTTCGTATACCAATTCTATTTTACCATTAATAGCGGTAATTACCCCCATAAAATCCGACATCCTAAGACTTGTAGATGTATCGCCAGAGATTAATATTCTTCGTTCAGCTGTACTTATTAAATTTTCGAAGGCGGTAATACTCATTCGAGCACTTACCCCACTTTTAGAATCAACAAATTCACTTTTTCTAGCTTCAAAGCCAACTTGTTCGAGAATGTCTCGTGCAAGTTCAGGAACATGTATTTGTGCAGCTTGCTCTTCAGTAAGAACGGCTTCTTGTTTTGTAATGGCCTTGGCAATATCTCGATTGTGTGGATAATGTGTTAGTATTTGAGACCCAATCCTATCCTTTAGTGGAGTTACAATGCTTCCCCTGTTGGTGTAGTCTTCTGGATTTGCTGTAAAAATTAATTGAGCGGCTATCGGTAATCTCAATTTAAACCCTCTTATTTGAATTTCTTTTTCTTGTAAAATAGAAAACAAAGCAACTTGAATACGAGCTTGTAAATCGGGTAATTCATTTAATACAAAAATACAACGGTGTGCCCTCGGAATCATTCCGAAATGAATTACACGCTCGTCCGCATAGGAAAGCTTTAGATTCGAAGCCTTTATTGGATCCACATCCCCAATAAGGTCAGCGACGGTAACATCGGGAGTAGCTAGTTTTTCAAAAAAACGATCCGAACGATGAAGCCATTCGATAGGTGTTTTATTGCCATGCTTAGCAATGATTTCTTTAGCTTCGTGACTAATAGGCTCTAGTGGATCGTCATTAATTTCAGATCCAGTAACCACCGGAATCCACTCGTCTAACAACTCAGTCATTTGTCTTGCTAAACGGGTTTTTGCTTGCCCTCTAAGTCCCAACAGATTAATGTTATGTCCCGAAAGAATAGCCCGTTCAACATCTGGAATTACAGTATTTTCATAACCTATTAAACCTTCAAAAGTTTTCTTACCAGTGCGCAAGAACTCTTTCAAGTTATGAGCAAGCTCTTCTTGTATGGTTCTGGGTTTGTAATCTGTTTTTTTTAATTCCCCAAGGGTAGTAGCATGTTCTCTCTTCATAGTTATGTGTAGTTCAAAAAGTAATTTATTCTAAGCGTTTTTTTCTATTTTTTTCATAATCTTCAAAAATCATTTCACCCAATCCTTTAAGCCCAGTAAAGAATGCTTTGCCTTGATTGGCTTCGGTAAATTTCCGAACAAAATGTTGAAGATACTGATCTTGAGCGATCATAAAAGTTGTGATAGGGATGTGCAGTTTTTTAGCTTGACGTGCCATATTGTAACATTTTTCTACAATCATTTCATCAAGTCCGGCACTGTTTTTATAATAGGTTCCGTCGGGCATTTTTAGACAACTAGGTTTCCCGTCTGTAATCATAAAAATCTGTTTGTTTGTATTTTTCTTTCTCCTTAAAAGATCCATTGCGAGCTCTAGCCCAGCAACCGTATTGGTGTGATAGGGTCCAACCTCTAAATAAGGAATGTCTTTTAAAGCAATTGGAGTTGCGTCGTTTCCAAAAACCAAAATATCTAAAGTGTCTTTAGGGTAACGGGTTGTAATTAATTCTGCCAATGCCATAGCTACTTTTTTGGCAGGAGTTATTCGGTCTTCTCCATAAAGTATCATACTGTGGCTGATGTCGATCATTAAAACAGTACTCATTTGTGTTTTATGTAACGAATCTTCAACAACTAGATCTTGATGTTGTAAGGTAAAGTCTTCGCCTACTGATCTTATTTGAGCATTTTTAATACTCTCAGTTACATCTATTTTTTCTAAGCCATCTCCAAATTGATATGCTTTTAATTCGCCCGTACCATCTTCACCTTGACCCAGTTTTCTGGTCTTGTGATCTCCAGACCCGGAGCGTTTTAATTTCCCAAATATTTGTTTTAAAGCATGCTCACGAAGTAATTTTTCTGTTTTTGCAGTTAGCTGCATGCCGTCTCCTTTAACGCCAGAACCAGTTTTGGGCTGTACAAAAGATTTCTTCAATAAGTCTTCTATAAAATCATCGATAGTATAATCTTTATCGGTCAATTTATATTCGATGTCTAGCTCTCTAAGCCAATCAATTGCCTCATCAAAATCTCCAGAAGTATGAGTAATCAACTCTTTGAATATTTCAAATAAGCGCTCAAAAGGAGTTTGAACCTTTTTTTTATGTTTAGAAAACACAAAGCCTGACTTAAAACCGAGGGGAAGCATGGAAGATTTATTTTTAATAGTGATGTACAAAGATAGTTGAAAAATGAGAACATTCTTAATAGGGAGACCTCATATTTTAGTTGTTTTGAGCTAGCGCTTCGATATATTGTTCTAACAAAACAACAGCTTCAGAATGTTCAATAGAGCGGCCAATTTCTGGCATCCGAATAGAAGGGTCATTACTTTTCATTCTGTAGATCAGAATGGATTGATCTGGATGTCCAGGAACAATGTCGTATATAAAATCACCAGAACCTTTTCCGGCGGCAATGGGTGGCTTAAAAATTCCTCGTTTTCGAGAATCATTCTGATTGTAGCTTAAATACAAGCCTGAATTTTTTGCGCTTCCCTCTGCATTATGACAGTGCGCGCAATTTGAATCAAGATATGCTTTTGCACGATTAGCAATGGGAAGTAAGACATTGTCCCAACCCGGTAATTTAGGTCTTAAGTTTGGCTCTACAAGTTCTTTTAAAATGCCTTGTTCATGAAAGTAATCTAATTGATTCTTATTTGATAAACTCATGGCGTATGTTTTATTCCATTGAGCTGCTGTGGGTCCAATGGGCACAACGTCTTTTCCCCTGGCATGACAATTCTTGCATTGATTTAAGTTTGGAATGGAGTAAGAAACGGTTTGTTTTTCCCCCTCTTTATTAATCCAATTAACAAGCTTTACTTTGCCAATGTAGTTGAGCGAAGCTTCGGTTTGTTCCTCGTTCCAAATATAATTTAGAGGTTTCCATTGATTATTTTCTTTAATCAATCCAATTAACAAGCTTTACTTTGCCAATGTAGTTGAGCGAAGCTTCGGTTTGTTCCTCGTTCCAAATATAATTTAGAGGTTTCCATTGATTATTTTCTTTAATCAATAGTCGAGTTTCCAAGATTTTTTTTTCTTGTTCAGGGTTTCTAAAGTCTTCGGGATAATAAAAATTTTTTATGAGGATACTTCCATTTTCAAACTCCATAATCCCCGAGTTTTTGTAACGCATTTTTGCATCGCCAGGAAGATAAATAAATCGCTTTTTAAATGCATAATTTGAGAAAAGGGGTGAATTGAGGTTGTATAATACAACCTGCTCTGTGGGGTCCAGGTTTGCTAGTGGTAACTTAAAAAACCCATACTCCGATAGCTTTTCTTTTTCTGTCACTTCTTTTTTAATTAACGGCTTATTGAAGACGAATTTTGTAGCCTTAGGCGCCAAGCTTTTGTCAATTGTATCTTGACAGGAGACACAGCCAATAAAAACTAAACTAAACCATATTCCCTTATACTGTTTCATGATTATAGATCCAGTGAACAAATAAAGGGAGACAAGTTATTGGAGAAAGCTTCAAAGTCATTGGCTGCATCCATGAAGACAAAATTAAAATCTCCATTATCTCCAATACATATTTTGTGGTTTTCGTCCTGAATTATAGCGCCATCGGGTAAGATTCCATCATAAACAACATCAGGAATAACCATTTTATTTTTAAATATCATGAGCCAGCCATATTCATTACTGAGGGTTGGAAAGCTAAATTTATTTTCAAAAGCATTTTCTCTTATAAAAACATTCCCAGGGTACGCATTGTATTCAATGTCGGATTCAAAGTCAGTTTCTACAGCTCTAATTCCTCGATCTTGAATGGACTGATCAGTTGCAGCTTCTGGGTCATCCTCTGCAGCAAACACTAAATAACTAACGATAGAAAGATTTGACGTTACGTGATCTTGAACAGTATTGTTATAAAAGTCTACATCTTGAGTGGCCATAATAATAACTCCAGTACCTTTAGGGACTCCACTAACAATAGACCCTTTTACGCCAAAATTTTCTAGATTGTTGTCGTATACTTTGTTGTCGTGAGCCTTTACACCTTTGCCATATAGAGTTAGTTTAGGAAGGTTAAAAATCAAAAGCCCACCTGTATTTTGATAAATGTCGTTGTTGTAAATTTCAACACCTGTACTGTTTTCACTTTCAATTCCAGCTACATTATAAAATGCTTTATTATTTCGGATAATTACATTTTGAGACTGCCCCACGTAAATTCCAGCGTCTGATGCTCCTATTGCTATACAGTCTTCAATGACAAGATTTTCAGCAAGCACAGGGTAAATTCCATAAGCTCCATTTTGAGTAGATACTTTTCCAGTCCACGCAGAACGTATGTTGCGAATGATTACATTTTTCGATTCACTTATTTTTAGATTATCCCCAGCGGCATCTTCTATCGTTAAATCTTCAATAGTAAAATTAGAGCAGTTTGTCACCAATATCCCTTCTGCGCCATTGGTTTGCCCTTTAAAAGATAAAATGGTTTTATCCATACCCATCCCTTTTACGGTGATGTGTTTTTTGCCATCGATACTCAGCGATTGAGAAAACAAGAAGTGACCTTCAGGAAGTTGAATAGTTGCACTGTCTTTGGCCAAAATAAAAGCCTCTAAGATTTCATCTTCTAAATCAACATAATTTCGCTCAGGATTATACTCTGGCATTTCTTTTTCAAATGACATGCACAGCACGAGAATAAATAGTAACGCACCAATAACAAAAATAAATTTTTTCATAAAAATTGTCTGATTATAATAAAAGTAAGCTATTTTTTTTAATACTTTCTTCATCTCTAATTAAGATAGAAAGATCTGGAAGCTGTAACTTTAAGAAATCACAGCAATCAGTAGTGTTCATTAAATTTATAGGGTCTATTAATATCAACTAATGAAAAATCAATTAGTTTAATAAAAAATAATTATATTTGCCTGAATTTCTGAACAAACACCATAGAGGAGACTATAAGTCCCCTTTTTTTTTATAATGAATTTTAAAAGTACAGTAGCCGAATTATTACAGGTAGCATTGGATGAGAATCCAAGCCTGTTTTTGATTGAATTAAAAATAGGTTCAGACAACAGTATTCGCATTTTACTTGATGGTGACAAAGGAGTTACCTTAGAAGCCTGTATTGCGGTGAGTCGTCAAATTGAACATAATATTGATAGAGAATTACATGATTTTTCTTTAGAGGTAAGTTCAGTTGGTGTTGGATCACCCTTGACTATGCCAAGACAATATGAAAAAAACGTGGGGAGATCATTAGAAGTTACAACAGCGGAAGATGAAGTTTTAACAGGAAATTTAACTCAAGCAGACCAAGAAGGAATTACCTTAGAATGGAAAGCAAGAGAACCTAAACCTATAGGTAAAGGGAAAGTAACAGTAACAAAAATAAAAACACTGCCTTTTGCATCAATAAAAAATGCAAAGGTGATTATTAAATAAATTAGCACTAACTAAAATGGAAAATTTAGCACTTATTGATTCCTTTTCTGAGTTTAAAGACGAAAAATTAATCGACAGAGTAACCTTGATGGTTATTTTAGAAGAAGTTTTTAGAAATACGCTAAAACGTAAATTTGGGTCGGATGAAAACTTTGACATTATTATTAATCCTGACAAAGGAGATCTAGAGATTTGGAGAAATCGTATTGTAGTTGCAGATGGAGAGGTAGATGACGAAAACCAAGAAATTGAATTAACCTTAGCACAAAAAATTGAGCCAGATTTTGAAGTTGGTGAAGACGTTTCGGAAGAAGTAAAGCTTATTGATTTGGGTAGAAGATCCATTTTATCTTTACGCCAGAACTTAATTGCAAAAATTTACGAACACGACAGTAATAACATTTACAACCAATTTAAAGAGCTTGAAGGAGATCTATATACTGCAGAAGTTCACCACATAAGAAGTAGAGAAGTAATTCTTTTAGATGATGACGGGAACGAATTAATTCTTCCTAAGGATCGTCAAATTCCTTCAGATTTTTACCGTAAGGGTGATAATATCCGAGGAATTATAGAATCCGTAGAGCTTCGAGGTAATAAACCTAGAATCATTTTGTCTAGAACATCACCGAGGTTTTTAGAAAAACTTTTTGAACAAGAAATCCCAGAAGTATTTGACGGATTAATAACCATCAAAAAAGCAGTTAGAATTCCAGGAGAAAAAGCTAAAGTAGCAGTAGACTCTTATGACGATCGAATTGATCCAGTTGGAGCATGTGTAGGAATGAAAGGATCTAGGATTCATGGAATTGTTCGTGAACTAGGAAACGAGAATATTGATGTAATTAACTACACCAATAACATCCAGCTTTTAATAACACGCTCCCTGTCTCCAGCTAAAGTTAATTCATTAAAAATCAATGAAGAAGCTAAACGAGTTCAGGTGTTTTTAAACCCAGAAGAAGTGTCTAAAGCAATTGGCAAAGGAGGACATAATATTCGCCTTGCAGGCCAATTAACTGGATATGAAATCGATGTTTATCGTGAAGGAGCAGAGGAAGATGTAGAGCTAGCTGAGTTTACAGATGAAATTGAATCATGGATAATTGATGAATTTAAGAAAGTTGGTTTAGATACGGCTAAAAGTATCTTAGAATTAGAAGTTTCTGATCTAGCCAAACGAACTGACTTGGAAGAAGAAACCATATTAGAAGTGTTTAAAATATTAAAAGAGGAATTCGAAGATTAGTTTTAAGTAGTTAAATTCCATATTTTTGAATTGAAGAAAAAACAAGTATGCCTGATCAACCAACAATACGATTAAATAAAGTCCTACGGGAACTTAATATATCTTTAGATAGAGCTGTCGAACATCTTGTTCAAGAAGGTCATGAGGTAGAGGCACGTCCTACTACCAAAATATCTCAGGAGGTATACAAAGTGTTGTTAGATGAATTCCAAAACGACAAATCTAAGAAAGATGCTTCTCACGAAATAAGTGAAGAAAAGCGAAAGGAAAAAGAAGCACAGCGCTTGAAGCAAGAAGAGCTTGAACTTGAAAAGAAAAAACACGAAAAAGAGCGTATTGAAAAGAATGAAGTCATTCGTGCATCTGCTAGTCTAAATAAGCCTAAATCTTTAGGTAAAATTGATTTAAATTCTGAAAAGCCTGGAACTCCAAAAGTAACTCCTCAAGCGGTTAAGGAACCAAAAATAAAAGCTGTTGAAGAAAAGCTAGTTGAAGCAACATCTAAAGCTAAAGTTGAAAAAACTAAAGAAGAGCCTAAGGTTGCTAAACCAGAGCCTAAGATAAAGGAAACTAAAAAAACAGAACTGGAGGAAGCAGAAGTAGAAGTAAAAGTAGCTGCTGCAGATCAGCCTAAGGAAAAAAGCAAACCTGTTGTTGAGCAAATAGATGAAGTTGCTGCTAAGGCACCAGCAAATCCAGACGCAGAAATTAAACCTGAAGAAGGAGATCCAGCAGTTGACTTAACAATTACTACCAAATATGCTAAACTTTCTGGCCCTAAAAAAACAGGCCAAACAATTGACCTTGATTCTTTTAATAAAAAAGAAAAGAGCGTAGAGGATGCGCGAAAGAAAAAGCGTAAACGAATTAGTAAAGACCCTGCACCAAGCCCAAAACCTGGAGTAGTAAAAAGTCAAAACAGTAAAAGAGGCGCTGGAGGGCAAAACAGAAATCGACCTAATCGTCCTGCTGCAGTCCCTAAAGTAGAGCCAACAGAAGAAGAAGTTCAAAAGCAAATTAGAGAAACCCTAGAAAAACTTCAAGGTAAATCTAACAAGTCTAAAGGTGCAAAATATAGAAGAGATAAGCGAGTTCAACACCGTCAAAAAACGGAAGAAGAATTAGCTCAACTCGAACTAGAAAGCAAAATAATTAAGGTTACAGAATTCATTACAGTCGGCGAAGTTGCTACTTTAATGGAGGTAAGTGGAACAGAAATTATTTCTGCTTGTATGTCTCTTGGGATCATGGTAACTATGAACCAACGCCTTGATGCGGAAACATTAAGTATTGTAGCAGACGAGTTTGGCTTTGAAGTGGACTTTGTTAAAAGTGACCTTGAAGAAAGTTTTACAGAAGAAGTTGAAGAAAACGAAGCTGATCTTATTGCCCGCGCACCTATCGTTACCGTTATGGGACACGTAGATCATGGAAAAACCTCTCTTCTTGATCACATTAGAAATGAAAATGTAATTGCTGGAGAATCAGGTGGAATTACCCAACATATTGGTGCATATTCTGTAATTCTCAAAAACAAGCAAAAAATAACATTCTTGGATACACCAGGTCACGAAGCCTTTACGGCAATGCGTGCTCGAGGCGCTCAAGTAACCGATATAGCTATTATTGTAATCGCTGCAGATGATGACATTATGCCGCAAACTAAAGAAGCAATAAGTCATGCTCAAGCAGCTGGCGTTCCTATTATTTTTGCGATTAACAAAGTTGATAAAGAAACCTCTAATCCAGAAAAGATAAAAGAAGCTCTAGCTCAAATGAATCTTATGGTTGAAGATTGGGGTGGAAAAATCCAATCGCAAGACATTTCTGCACTCAAAGGAACAGGCGTAAAAGAATTACTAGAAAAAGTGTTATTGGAAGCAGAGCTATTAGAGCTTAAAGCTAATCCAAACAGAAAATCAAAAGGTACAGTTGTTGAAGCTTATTTGGATAAAGGACGTGGATATGTTTCTACGATTCTTGTTCAAACAGGAACATTAAAGGTAGGAGATTATTTACTTGCTGGAAAGCACAGTGGTAAAGTAAGAGCTATGTTTGATGAAAGAGGTAAAACCATAGATTTTGCTCCTCCTTCTACTCCCGTATCTATTTTAGGACTAGACGGTGCACCTCAAGCTGGAGACAACTTCAACGTACTTGAAGACGAACGTGAAGCGAAACAAATTGCAGCAAAGAGAACACAATTACTCCGTGAGCAAAACGTTCGAACACAAAGACACATTACTCTTGACGAAATTGGAAGAAGAATTGCACTAGGAGACTTCAAAGAATTAAACATGATCCTTAAGGGTGATGTTGATGGTTCTGTTGAAGCTCTTACAGATTCTTTACAAAAGTTATCTACAGAAGAAATTCAAGTTAATATCATTCATAAAGGTGTTGGAGCAATAACAGAATCTGATATATTATTAGCCTCTGCATCTGACGCAATTGTTATAGGATTTAACGTTAGACCTATGGGTAATGCTCGTATGCTAGCTGAAAAAGAAGAAATTGATATTCGTTCATACTCCATTATTTACGACGCTATTAATGACGTAAAAGATGCCATGGAAGGAATGCTTTCTCCTGAAATGAAAGAAGAAATTACTGGAAATGCTGAAATTAGAGAGACCTTTAAAATCTCTAAAGTTGGAACCATTGCAGGTTGTATGGTAACCTCTGGTAAAATATTCCGTAACTCAGGTATTCGCGTTATTCGTGAAGGAGTTGTTCAATACACAGGCACACTTAGTTCCTTAAAACGATTTAAAGATGACGTTAAGGAAGTTGCTAAGGGTTATGACTGTGGACTTCAAGTTAAAAACTATAACGACATCCGCATAGAAGATGTTATAGAATTCTTCCAAGAAGTAGCGGTAAAGAAAACCTTATAAGTTATTAGGCTCAAGTAAAAATGCTCCGGGATAGGTTTTTTTAACCTCTTCCAGAAATATATTTGCTTTGTTTACGTCTTTAAATCTCCCAACACGAACTTTATAGTTAGGAGTTTCAAAGACAAAAGAGGTTTCTATTCCCACAAAATTCTTAGAAAAATCTTGTACAATATTTTTTGCTGCAGTATAATTTCCATAATAAAGCTGAATAGCATAATATTGAGCGTTATACTCTTCGGAATCAATGGTTTTTTTAATTTCAACTAACATTTGAATTGTTGAATCCTGAATAATTTGGACCTTATTTTCTTGTCCAAATATCTGTAAACTAAACCCTCCACATAACAGTAAAAAGCATAAAACACTTTGATTGCTTATTTTCATTTTACAAAGAAATAAAAATCTACCAATAAACGGAAGATGTTAAACAAACTTAACAGGTTATTTAGACTCATTATAAATTATAGAAGTGCTTGAGATAACCTTTTAACATACCGAGTCTATGTCTTATTTTTGCAGTCGGATAAAGACACAGTTAAGTTGATAAAAATCAAATTTTATACATAAGTATGAGGAAGTCAAACCTTTACGCACTTTTAACGAGTAAGTTCCTTGCGGTAATCATAGTGACAATGCTATCCTTGCCTCAACTATTTGCCCAAGAAAGTGACCCAGCAGCCGGGAAAAAATTATTTAACGCAAATTGTGCAGCTTGTCACAAACTAAATAAAAAAGCAGTAGGACCCGCATTAAGAGGAGTTTCTTCAAAATATGAATCTGAATGGTTGTATGCTTGGATAAAAAATAGCTCTGCTATGATTAAGTCTGGCGACGCTCAAGCTATAGAGATTTTTGAAGAATACAATAAAAGTGTAATGACAGCTTTTCCTCAATTGTCTAATGAAGATGTAGACAACATCATTGCATATACAGATTTTATACCACCACCACCTCCTCCTTCATCCGCACCTGCCTCTCAAGTTGGAACAAGTGGAGTGTCTAATGACTTAATTCTAGGAGCTCTTGCTTTAGTATTTTCTATTCTTGTAGTAATGCTTATTCTAGTTAATAAGACTTTACAGAAAATTGTAACTGCTAGTGGAGTAGAACTTGTTTCCAAAGAAGTTAAAGAACCTAGAAGACCATTGTGGGATGCTTTTGCTAAGAACCACTTCTTAGTCTTTATGTCGGTTATCTTCCTACTCCTTTCAAGCGCATACTTTGCCTTTGGTTTTTTAATGCAAGTAGGAGTTGATCAGGGCTATATGCCAGTTCAGCCAATTCATTATTCTCATAAAATTCATGCCGGAGCAAACGAAATAGAATGTAAATACTGCCATTCTTCTGCTAGAGTTTCTAAGCATTCTGGAATTCCTTCTTTAAATGTTTGTATGAACTGCCACCAGAACATTGCAGAATATAACGGAGAAGAAGATTTAGAAAACGGTTACACCAAAGACTTCTACACGAAAGAAATTAAAAAACTTTACGCTGCTGTTGGATGGGATGAAGAAAACCAACAATATACAGGAGAGACAGAGCCGGTTAAATGGGTCCGTATACACAACCTACCTGATTTTGCTTATTTCAATCACGCACAACACGTAGAAGTAGGTCAAATAGCTTGTCAAAAGTGTCATGGCCCAGTTGAAGAAATGGAAGTTATGTACCAATACGCTCCTTTAACTATGGGCTGGTGTATTAACTGTCACAGAGAAACAAATGTTCAGGTTAAAGGCAATGAGTATTACTCAAAAATTCATGAACAATTATCAAAGAAATACGGTGTTGAACAACTTACAGCTGCTCAAATGGGTGGTCTGGAGTGTGGAAAATGTCACTATTAAAAAAAGAATAATCTAAGATTGTCTTATGGCAGAAAATAAAACCTATTGGAAAAGTGCTGATCAATTAAACGAGGGAAACCCGATTATTGAGCAACTCGAGCAAAAAGAATTTGCTGAGCATATTCCAGTAAACGAATTTTTAGGAGATTCCGAAACTCTTGAAGACAGTAGTACATCAAGAAGAGATTTCTTGAAATATGTTGGATTCACCACAGCTGCTGCAACCCTTGCAGCTTGTGAAGGACCTGTTATTAAATCCGTCCCTTATGTAGTTCAACCAGAACAAATCCGTCCAGGAGTAGCAAACTATTATGCTACTGCAATTGGAGATGGTTTTGACTTTGGATCTGTTCTTATTAAGACTCGAGAAGGTCGTCCCATCAAAGTTGAAAACAACAGCGATGCTCCAACACTAGGTGGAGCAAATGCTAGAGTTCATGCTTCTGTTTTGTCTTTATACGACAAACACCGTTTGCAAGGACCTAAAGTAAATGGAACTGATATTTCTTGGGAAGATTTGAATCTTCAGATAGGCGCTAAATTAAAAGCTCTTGCGGCAGGAGGTAAAGAAGTAGCATTACTTACACAAACTTTTGCAAGTCCAACAACATCAAAAATAGTAGCAGATTTTATTACTGCTTACCCAAATGTAAAACATGTTACTTACGACAGCATATCTGAATCAGCAGCATTAGATGCTTTTGAAGACTCTTATGGTGTTCGTGCTTTAGCAGATTACGATTTCAGTAAAGCAGATGCAATTGTATCTGTTGGAGCTGATTTCCTAGGAGACTGGCAAGGTGGAGGATTTGATAGTGGTTATTCTAAGAATAGAGTACCACAGAAGGGACATGGAAAAGGACATATGTCTCAACATTTTCAGTTTGAAGCAAACATGACGTTAAGTGGTGCTTCAGCAGATTTTCGTATTCCTGCAACACCATCTCAACAAAAAAACATCTTAGCTCATCTATATGCCGCTATTGCTGGAATAACAATTTCAGGTTCTTTAGAGCCAGGAATGAAATCAAAACTAGACAAAGCTGTAAAAGCACTTAAAACTGCTGGATCAAAAGCTGTTGTACTTTCTGGCATTCAAGAGGTAGGAGCTCAAAAAATAGTTTTAGCAATAAACCATTTCCTTCAAAGTGAGGTTATGAATGCGAACACACCAAGATTAACTCGTCAAGGAAATGATTCTGAAGTTTCAGCTGTTATTGCAGCCGTTAAAAACGGAACACTTGGAGGTTTAATTACTGCAGGAATTAATCCAGTACTGACTTTAGCGGATGGTAAAGAATTTGCTGCAGGACTTAAAAAACTTGATCTTTCTGTTGCATTCACTTTAAAAGAAGACGAAACAGCATTAGCATCTCAATATACTGCCGCTGTCCCTCATTATCTCGAAGCATGGGGAGATTATGAATTTAAATCAGGAAGTTTTGCATTAGCACAACCAACCATCCGTCCTTTATTTGACACTAAACAATTCCAAGATGTGCTTTTAGCATGGTCAGGAAGTAGTGATTCATATTACGATGCAATCCAAACTAACTGGAAGCTTTCAGTAAAAGGATTATTGTCATGGAATAAGGTTTTACACGACGGTTTCTTCCAATCAGAAGTTTCAAACATAAATTATTTCCAAGGAAAAGCGTTACCCTCAGAAGCCAATGCACTAGCTTTAGCATCTTCCAAAGGTCTTGAACTAGTTTTATATACTAAAACAGGATTGGGTGATGGACAACAAGCCAACAACCCTTGGTTACAAGAATTCCCTGATCCTATTACCAGAGTATCTTGGGATAACTATATAACTGTAGCTGCAGCAGACGCGAAGGCAGCAGGATTGAAAAACGTAAACGTTGCCAATGGAGCACTTAACGGAAGTTATGCTAAAGTTACTGTTGGAGGAAAAACACTTTCGGTTCCAGTAATTATTCAGCCAGGACAAGCAAATGGATCTGTTGGTCTTGCACTTGGATATGGTGAAAAAGCAGGTCTTCAAGAAGAAATGCAAGTTGGAGTTAATGCTTTTGAATTCTATAATAACTTTAATGATGTTCAAAGTGTAAGCATCAGTTTAGCAGATGGTTTTCATGAGTTTGCTTGTGTGCAATTGCATAACACCCTTATGGGAAGAGGAGACATCATAAAGGAAACGACCTTAGAAGTTTTCAATACAAAAGATAAAGAATACTGGAATGCAATTCCTATGGTTTCAAAAAACCACATGGAAGAAGAAGTTACATCTGAAGGTGTAGACATGTGGCAAAATTTTGATCGTTCCATTGGGCATCACTTTAACCTATCTATCGATCTTAATGCATGTACAGGTTGTGGTGCTTGTGTAATAGCATGTCATTCAGAAAATAATGTGCCTGTTGTAGGTAAAACAGAAGTAAGAAAATCTAGAGATATGCACTGGTTGCGAATTGACAGATATTACTCTTCTGAGACTACTTTTGCAGGAGATAACGAGACTAAAGATAATATTAGTGGTATCGGAGACTCGTTAACTACTTTTGGAGAAATGGAGAACCCTTCAGAAAATCCACAAGTAACGTTCCAGCCAGTAATGTGCCAGCATTGTAACCATGCACCATGTGAAACAGTTTGCCCAGTAGCGGCAACATCTCACGGGCGTCAAGGACAAAACCACATGGCATATAACCGTTGTGTAGGAACACGTTATTGTGCAAACAACTGTCCTTATAAAGTTCGTCGTTTCAACTGGTTTTTATACAACCAAAACGATGAGTTTGATTATCACATGAATAATGATTTGGGACGTATGGTATTGAATCCAGATGTTGTAGTTCGTTCACGTGGAGTAATGGAAAAATGTTCTATGTGTATTCAAAAAACACAGAAAACCATTTTGGACGCTAAGTTAGACGGGCGCCAAATTAAAGACGGTGAATTCCAAACAGCTTGCTCAAGCGCATGTAGCAATGGCGCAATGACTTTTGGAGATATCAATGACAAAGAAAGTGAAATAGCTTACTTAAAAGAAAACGATCGTATGTATCATCTTTTGGAAAGCGTTGGGACAAAACCTAATGTTATGTACCAAACAAAAGTGAGAAATACTTAATATAAAAATTATAAATCAATAGCGTATGGCCTCGCATTACGAAGCACCTATTAGAAAACCCTTAGTAACCGGAAACAAGTCTTATCACGATGTAACTATAGATGTTGCAGCTCCAGTTGAAGGAAAAGCAAACACGCAATGGTGGATTGTTTTTGGTATTGCACTTTCCGCTTTTTTATGGGGAGTAGGATGTATAATATACACCATTTCAACTGGTATTGGAACCTGGGGTTTAAACAAAACAGTAGGTTGGGCCTGGGATATCACAAACTTTGTTTGGTGGGTAGGAATTGGACACGCAGGAACCTTAATTTCTGCAGTACTTTTATTATTCCGTCAGAAATGGAGAATGGCAATTAACCGTTCGGCAGAAGCCATGACTATCTTTTCTGTAATTCAAGCAGGTTTATTTCCAATCATTCACATGGGTCGCCCTTGGTTAGCTTATTGGGTTTTACCGATTCCGAATTCTTTTGGATCACTTTGGGTAAACTTCAACTCTCCTTTATTGTGGGATGTATTTGCAATTTCAACATATCTTTCTGTATCATTAGTATTTTGGTGGACCGGATTACTTCCTGATTTTGCGATGATTCGTGATCGAGCAGTTCGCCCTTTCCAAAAGAAAATCTATTCTTTATTAAGTTTTGGTTGGTCGGGAAGAGCAAAAGATTGGCAGCGTTTTGAAGAGGTATCATTAGTGTTAGCTGGTTTAGCTACACCTCTTGTACTTTCGGTTCATACGATTGTATCTTTTGACTTTGCAACATCTGTTATACCGGGATGGCACACTACAATTTTCCCTCCTTACTTTGTAGCGGGAGCGATTTTCTCTGGTTTTGCCATGGTAAATACCCTGTTAATTATCATGCGTAAAGTTTCACATTTAGAAGATTATATAACAGTTCAACATATTGAATTAATGAACATTGTAATCATGATTACAGGTTCAATTGTAGGTGTCGCCTATATTACTGAGCTTTTTATTGCTTGGTATTCAGGAGTTGAATACGAACAATATGCTTTCCTTAACCGCGCAACGGGACCTTATTGGTGGGCATACTGGGCAATGATGAGCTGTAATGTGTTTTCACCACAACTTATGTGGTTCAAAAAATTAAGAACCAGTATTGTGTTCTCTTTTATTATATCGATTGTTGTAAATATCGGAATGTGGTTTGAGCGTTTCGTAATTATTGTAACATCATTACACCGTGATTATCTTCCTTCATCTTGGACGATGTTTTCACCAACCTTTGTTGACATAGGAATCTTCATCGGAACTATTGGATTTTTCTTTGTGTTATTTTTATTATACGCTAGAACGTTCCCAGTAATAGCACAAGCAGAAGTAAAAACAATTTTGAAGTCTTCGGGCGAAAATTATAAAAAATTAAGAGACGGAAATGAGTAATCAAGTTATACACGCGCTTTACGACGATGATGACGTGCTATTAAATGCCGTTAAAGAGATTCGTGAGCATAAGCATCACATCGAAGAAATCTATACACCTTTTCCAGTTCACGGACTAGACAAGGCAATGGGATTAGAAGGGACACGAATTGCAATAATGGCTTTTATATATGGCTGTATAGGTTTGGGTGTTGCTATCACAATGATTAATTTCATTATGATCGAAGACTGGCCTCAAAACATTGGAGGTAAGCCAAGTTTTACCTTTTTGGCAAATCTTCCAGCATTTGTTCCTGTGATTTTTGAAATGACAGTTTTCTTTGCCGCTCACTTAATGGTAATTACTTTTTATATGCGAAGTAGATTATGGCCTTTTAAGAAAGCAGAAAATCCAAATCCCTTAACTACTGACGATAAATTTCTAATGGAAGTTGAGCTAAACGGAAATGAAAAAGAATTGACAGCTTTATTAAAAAAGACTGGTGCAATAGAGATTACCATCCCTCAAAACCACGAAGAATAATGAAAAAAATACTTTACATAGCACTTAGCAGTCTCCTTTTACTTGGTTTAAGTTCTTGTCAAGATAAAGCCAAACCAAACTATCAGTACTTTCCAAACATGTACGTTCCTGTAGGGTATGAAGCCTATGCAGATTCTGATGCTTTTGCAAATGGTATTGAAGCTCAAATTCCAGCAGAGGGTTCGATTGCTAGAGGATGGCAACCTTATGATTATCCGGACACTAATGAAGGTTACGAAGCTGCAAAAGCAGATCTTATTTCTCCAATTGAGAATACGGAAGCTCACAAAGCAAACGGAAAAGAATTGTACGGAATCTATTGCGCCGTATGTCACGGTAAGAAAGGAGACGGACAAGGTATTTTAATGACTCGAGAAAAGTTTCTTGGAATTCCTAGTTACGCTGATCGTGAGATCAATCAAGGAAGTATTTATCATGTATTGATGTATGGTAAAAATGCAATGGGCTCTCACGCAAGTCAAGTAAATGCAACCGAACGCTGGCAAATTGCTCAGCACGTAATGGAATTAAGAGGAAACCTTATCAAATAATATAGCGATAAAATATATGTATACTTTTCCAAATAAACTCAAAAACATAGCCAGAGCCTTAATGATCCTAGGTTTTATAGGATTGGTCCTAGGTTTCTTAGGTGCGCCTAAAAATATAGCTGAGGCAAAAGCAATGGTTGCCACAGAACACCATGATGAAGGTCACGGTGAAGCTGTTGAAGAACATGCTGAAGAAACTCATGCTGAAGACGCACATGAAACAAATACTCATGCAGAGGTCTCTCATGAAGAGGATTCTCATGTTGAAGAAGAAGCCCACGATAGCGCTCACGATCAACATTTATTACACCAATTACAGAACAAGCCCTGGGCAGCACTATATGTTGCAGCTTTTTTCTTCTTTATGATTCCCCTTGGAGTACTTGCTTTTTATGCAATTCAAAGAGCAGCACAAGCAGGATGGTCTCCAGTTTTATTCAGAGTAATGGAAGGTATCACAGGATATCTTTTACCTGGAGGGGTTATAGTAATTGTAATTCTTGCACTATCTGGAATGCACTTTAACCACCTCTTTATTTGGATGGATCCTGAAGTAGTCGCTCATGATAAATTAATCGCAGGAAAAGTAGGATACTTAAACGTTCCTTTCTTTTTAGGAAGAGCAATTTTCTTTTTATCGGGATGGTCTTTATATCGTTATTTATCAAGAAAATTCTCCTTGGCTCAAGATGAATCTTTGGACATTTCTAATCACAAAAAGAACTTCAGAATATCTGCAGCTTTCCTAGTGTTTTATATCGTAACAGAATCTATCATGTCTTGGGATTGGATTATGTCGATAGATCCGCACTGGTTTAGTACGTTGTTCGGATGGTATGTTTTTGCAAGTATGTTTGTTACCGGAATAACTACGATAGCCCTTGTAACTATATACCTAAAATCTCAAGGATATTTAGAGTTTGTTAACGACAGTCACATACATGATCTTGGAAAATTCATGTTTGGAATTAGTATATTTTGGACCTACTTATGGTTTTCTCAATTTATGTTAATTTGGTATTCAAACATTCCGGAAGAGGTTACTTACTTTATCACCAGAATTGAGGATTACAACATTACATTCTTTGGAATGGTTGCAATGAACTTCCTTTTCCCGTTATTGATATTAATGAATAGCGATTACAAACGGACTAATTATTTTATGATAATGGCAGGAATTGTAATTGTATTAGGTCATTACTTAGACATTTTTAATATGATTATGCCTTCTGCGGTAGGTGATCAATGGTTTATTGGAATAGCTGAAATAGGAGGATTTTTATTTTTCTTAGGATTATTCATATATACAGTATTTACAGAATTAACGAAAGCACCACTTCTTGCGAAAGGAGATCCTTACATAGGAGAAAGTGAACGTTTTCATTATTAATAAAAATTAAACATAAAAGAGATAAATGACGGCAATATTAACCCTTACGGTACTTGTTTTGATTGCTATATCCCTGTGGCAGGTAGCTAAAATTTTTGAGATGTCTCAAACCTCAAAAAACAATTCTCAAGTAGCCAACGACATCGATAATGATACGCAAGGAAAATTGATGTTTGCTTTTTTAGCATTCCTATATATTTTAACTCTTTATTCTTTCTGGGCATGGGGTGATGTTTTATTACCAGCAGCTGCCTCAGAACACGGAGGAGAATACGATAACTTAATGTGGATTTCTTTTGCATTAATATTTTTTGTTCAAACCATTACACAAGCTTTATTACATTACTTCTCTTTTAAATACAGGGGAGAGCCAGGAAAGAAAGCTATGTTTTATGCAGACAACAATCGCTTAGAAGCATATTGGACCATTATTCCAGCAATTACCTTGGCAGGATTAATTCTTTCAGGATTATATACTTGGAACGATATAATGACTGTGGAAGAAAATGAAGAAGCCTTGGTTGTAGAATTATACGCACAGCAATTTAATTGGAAAGCTCGATATTCTGGACAAGATGGTGTTCTAGGAGATGCTAATGTTCGTTTTTTACAAGATTTTGATGGGAAAAATGTAATTGGAATTGACGCTACAGATCCTAATGGATTAGATGATGTTGTTACACAAGAACTTCATTTGCCTGTTGGGAGAGAAGTTATATTCAAAATGCGTTCTCAAGATGTGCTTCACTCGGCATATATGCCACATTTCAGAGCACAAATGAATTGTGTTCCAGGAATGATTACGGAATTCGCATTTACGCCAATTACAACAACCGACGACATGCGCCTTGATCCCGATGTAGTTGCAAAAGTTAAGAAGATAAATAAAATAAGAGCAGAAAACAGTAAGCAGTTGGTTGCAGATGGTGATGAAGCTTTAGAACCTTACATTTTTGATTACATCTTACTGTGTAACAAAATTTGTGGTACATCACACTATAACATGCAAATGAAGATTATTGTTGAAACCCCTGAAGCATATGAAGCTTGGATGATTCAACAACAAACTTTTGCTCAAGTAATACAATAACTAACCAAATAAAAGCATAGATATATGTCAGCAGTAGAGCATAATCACGAAGAAGAGGATCACGGGCATCATAAGGAGACTTTTATAACTAAATATATCTTTAGTCAGGATCATAAAATGATCTCTAAACAATATTTAATTACGGGACTTTTTATGGGAATCATTGGAATTGCAATGTCACTTATGTTCCGTTTACAACTGGCTTGGCCAGAAAAATCTTTTGGAATATTCGAATCTTTATTAGGTAAATGGGCGCCAGATGGCGTTATGGATCCTAATGTATATTTAGCTTTAGTTACGATTCACGGAACTATCATGGTATTCTTTGTTCTAACTGCAGGACTAAGTGGAACTTTTAGTAACCTCTTGATTCCACTACAAATTGGAGCTCGAGATATGGCATCTGGTTTATTGAACATGATTTCATTTTGGCTCTTCTTTTTATCAAGTGTCATTATGATTGCTTCCTTGTTTGTTGAAGCAGGACCTGCAGCTGCCGGTTGGACAATTTACCCACCTCTAAGCGCATTGCCCCAGGCACAACCTGGTTCTGGCATGGGAATGACTTTATGGCTAATCTCCATGGCTATTTTTGTAGCTTCTTCTTTACTAGGATCTCTAAACTATATAGTAACGGTTATTAATCTTCGTGTTAAAGGGATGACTATGTCAAGATTACCTTTAACTATATGGGCATTTTTTGTAACTGCTATTATTGGAGTTGTTTCGTTCCCGGTATTACTTTCTGCAGCCTTGCTTTTAATTATGGATCGTAGTTTTGGAACTTCATTTTTCTTGTCAGACATTTTTATTCAAGGAGAAGTGTTACATTACCAAGGAGGATCACCAGTTTTATACGAACATTTATTTTGGTTCTTAGGTCACCCCGAAGTATACATTGTATTATTACCAGCACTCGGTATAACATCAGAAATTATTGCAACCAATTCACGAAAACCTATTTTTGGATATCGTGCCATGGTAGTTTCTATAATTGCAATTGCATTTTTATCTACCATTGTTTGGGGTCACCATATGTTTATCTCCGGAATGAATCCATTCCTAGGATCAGTATTTACATTTACAACCTTATTAATTGCTATTCCATCTGCGGTAAAAGCATTTAATTATATAACTACCTTATGGAAAGGAAATCTCCAATTGAATCCAGCGATGCTGTTTTCAATCGGCTTAGTTTCTACATTTATTTCAGGAGGTTTAACAGGAATTATATTAGGAGACAGTACCCTTGATATTAATGTTCACGATACCTACTTCGTAGTTGCGCATTTCCATTTGGTAATGGGTATATCTGCACTTTATGGTCTCTTTGCTGGAGTATATCACTGGTTCCCAAAAATGTTTGGAAGAATGATGAACAAGAATATGGGTTATGTTCACTTCTGGGTAACTGCAGTTTGTGCTTATGGTGTATTTTTTCCAATGCACTTTATCGGTATGGCTGGTCTTCCAAGAAGATACTATACAAACACAGCATTTCCATATTTCGATGACATTGCGGACATAAACGTAGTAATCACCATTTTCGCATTAATTGCTGGAACCGCTCAGTTGGTTTTCTTATACAATTTTATTCACAGTATTTTTTACGGAAAGAAAGCAGAACAAAATCCATGGAGATCCAATACAATGGAATGGACTGCTCCTGTAGAGCATATGCATGGAAACTGGCCTGGAGCAATTCCGGAAGTGCATCGCTGGGCTTATGATTATTCAAAACCTGGACAAGAAGAGGATTTTGTTTCTCAAATTGTTCCCTTAAAAGAAGGAGAAGAAGAGTTACAACACTAATCCTTTTTATAAAATATAAAAGAGACGCAATTGTGTCTCTTTTTTTTTATGCCTGTTTGAAGCACTTTTAACTTCAGTATTTCCACTATATTTGTTAAGATGAATGAAAATTTAGATCCCAGTAACGAGAATTTTACACCGGAACAGGAAGATGTTGATAGAGCATTAAGACCTCTAAGTTTCGATGACTTTGCCGGGCAAGAAGCAACTATTGATAACCTTAAAGTTTTTGTTCAAGCAGCCAATCAAAGAGAAGAAGCTTTGGATCATACCCTGTTTCATGGACCTCCAGGGCTTGGAAAAACTACACTAGCCTATATTTTGGCAAATGAACTCGAAGTAGGAATTAAAATAACTTCGGGGCCAGTTTTAGACAAACCAGGAGATTTAGCAGGCTTATTAACGAACCTCCAGCCCAGAGATATTTTGTTTATAGATGAAATTCATCGATTAAGTCCTATTGTAGAGGAGTATCTATATTCTGCGATGGAAGATTATAAGATTGATATCATGATTGAAACAGGTCCTAACGCAAGGACAGTACAAATAAATCTAAACCCATTTACACTAATAGGCGCTACAACTCGTTCAGGTCTTTTAACTGCACCTATGCGCGCAAGATTTGGAATCAGTAGCCGCCTACAATATTACAGTACGGAGTTACTTTCTACTATTTTACAGCGTTCTGCCGACATTCTTAAAGTCCCTATAGGAGATGAAGCTGCAATTGAAATTGCAGGAAGGAGTAGAGGTACACCAAGAATTTCAAATGGACTTTTGCGAAGAGTACGTGACTTTGCTCAAATAAAAGGAAATGGAACCATTGACATAGAAATTACTCAATATGCTTTAAAAGCATTACAAGTCGATGCTAATGGTCTGGACGAAATGGACAATAAGATTCTGACCACTTTGATAGATAAATTTAAGGGCGGCCCTGTTGGAATAACAACTTTAGCTACTGCTGTTTCTGAGAATGGCGAAACGATTGAAGAAGTATACGAACCTTTTTTAATTCAACAAGGCTTCATTGTCAGAACTCCAAGGGGTAGAGAAGTAACAGCTTTGGCTTATAAGCATTTGGGAAGAATTAAAGATAGTCAAGAAGGCTTGTTTTAAACATGAACAATTCTGCCATTAAAAATGCACAATGGATAAAAGAGCAAGCCCTAGCTTTGGGTTTTCTTTCCTGTGGAATTTCAAAAGCTGGTTTTTTAGAGGATGAGGCTCCAAGATTAGAACAATGGCTTAACAACAAGCAGCATGGAAAAATGGGCTATATGGAAAATCATTTCGATAAACGCCTCGATCCGACCTTACTTGTGCCAGGCGCAAAGAGTGTAATTTCTCTTACGCTAAACTATTACTCACCTGAAAAGCAAATTGACCCTAAAGCTCCTAAAATATCTCAATATGCCTATGGCACAGATTACCATATAGTAATCAAAGAAAAACTCAAGCGATTACTTGAATTCATTAACGACCAAATAGGAGCGGTAGATGGTCGTGTTTTTGTAGACTCTGCTCCTGTGATGGATAAAGCTTGGGCTGCAAAATCTGGTTTGGGATGGATTGGCAAAAACAGTAATTTAATTTCAAAACAAGCGGGTTCTTTTTTCTTTATTGCGGAATTGATTTTAGATCTCGAATTAGAAACCGATCATGTCGCTACAGATCATTGCGGCAGTTGCACTGCTTGCATTGACGCTTGTCCAACCGAGGCCATAAAAAATCCTTATCAGGTAGATGGAAGTAAGTGTATATCCTATTTTACAATAGAACTTAAAGATGCACTGCCAAATGAGTTTAAAGGAAAGATGGATGATTGGATGTTTGGATGTGATGTTTGTCAAGATGTATGCCCCTGGAATAAATTCTCTAAACCTAATGAAGAACCATTGTTTAATCCGCATCCAGAATTGCTTAAAATGACCTCAAACGACTGGAAAGAATTAACTCTTGAAACTTTTAAGGAGGTTTTTAAAGACAGTGCAGTTAAAAGAACAAAATTTGAAGGCTTGTCAAGAAACATTAGCTTCTTAAAGGAAATAAATTAGGTAGATTTTCTTTCAATTAATGTAGTTTCAATAACATGTTTTTTAAAAACTATAGGCTCTTTTCTTTTTTTGGCATCCCGCTCTTCAAGAAAAACTTGAAATGCTTTTTTACCCATCAGTTCTCCTGGTTGATCAATTGTACTAAGTGTGGGAGTAACAAGAGATGAAATTGACCAATTACTGAACCCCATAACAGAAATTTCTTCGGGTATTTTAATGTTATTTTCTATCAAACACTTTATAGCTCCAATAGCCGGAAGATCAGCAACAGCAAAAACAGCATCAACATCCAGTTTTTTATCCAAAATTGTCTGCATATGATCGTACCCTTCTCTGTCACTAATTTCATCACAAATAAAAACAAGGTCTTTGTTGTATTCAATTCCATGATCTTCGAGCGCTTTCCTGTAACCTAAAAAGCGGTCAATCGAATTCTGGGGAAGTAGTGGCCCTCTAAAATGAGCAATCCGTTTCTTCCCTTTTTTTATTAGGTGTTCTACAGCGGTATATGAAGCCTTTTGATCATCAATAACAATACTTGAACAAGTGGTGAGTTTTGAATATTTGTCGAAAATAATCAAATTGGTTTCTTTGTCCATAATGTTTTGAATGTGACTTAAATCGTGGGTTTTATCTGCTATAGAAAGAAAAATTCCATCTACATTTTTATTTAATAATCTGTTGATTTGGGTTTTTTCTAATTCATAGGATTCATCAGAACATAAAATAAAAGTCATGTATTCATGTTTTTCGGCTTCTGAAATAATACCTCTAAGAATACTGCTGAAGAAAAAGTGATTTAGACGAGGAATAACAATTCCAACCGTTTTAGATTCATGGGTTCTAAGATAAGCTGCAAAAGAGTTCGGTTTGAAATTTACTTTTTCAGCATAAGCTTTAACGCGTTCTTTTGTTTTTTCGCTAACATCTGAGTAGTTTTGAAGCGCCTTAGAAACAGTTGTTACTGATATATTTAATGCTGCCGCTAAGTCCTTTAAAGTTAAGTTTTTCATTAAAATGATAAATATCACCGAATATACAGATCAATTTTGTAATTCGAAAACGATTTCGTTATAAACTGTTAATTTTTTTAACAGTTATTCACCATATATACGACTACACATTGTACTTTGCTCTTTGATACAAAACAAATCAAATTAACTTAAACTTTTAAGAATGAAAAAAAATCAATTCAAAGCATTTCTTTCTGCCCTACTTTTATTTGTAGGTTTAGGGATGTACGCTCAGTCCGTATCCGGTACGGTCACGAGTGAAGATGGTCCCCTACCTGGGGCAACCGTTGTTGTTAAAGGAACAACAAACGGTATTACTACTGATTTTGATGGAAACTTTAGCATTGCTGCTTCTGCAGATGCTGTATTAGAGGTTTCATTTGTTGGTTTTACAACGCAAGAAGTTGCTGTTGCAGGACAAGATCAAATCACAATTACTCTAGCTACGAACAATGAACTTGATGAAGTTGTTGTTACAGGTTATGGTTCTCAACGTCAAAAAGAAATTACAGCTGCTGTTGTTAAGGTAGACGCTGAAGATTTCAACCAAGGTTCAATTAGTGATGCCTCTCAACTTTTACAAGGTAAGGTTGCAGGTTTACAAGTTTACAACAGAGGGGGTAACCCTAATGCTGCTGCTACTATCCGCTTAAGAGGTATCTCTACAGTTGGATCAAATGCACAGCCTTTGATTGTTATAGATGGTGTACTTGGAGCATCTCTTGCCAACGTTGACCCTTCGGATATAGAAAGTATTAACGTCCTTAAAGACGGTTCTGCTGCTTCAATTTATGGTTCTCGTGGATCTTCAGGGGTAATTTTAGTTACCACTAAAGGTGGTAAAGAAGGTAAAGTTCAGTTTAACTATAACGGTCAATTCGGTGTAACTTCTGCGATGAATACAGTAGACATTATGACTGCTGCAGAGTTTGTTGCTGCAGGAGGTACTGACTTAGGAAGTAAGACGGATTGGGTTGACAAGGTAACGCGTCAAGCTATGACAAGTATCCATAACTTTTCTGCTGCTGGTGGACATGGAGATACTTCTTATCGTGTTTCTGCTAACTTTAGAGATGTAGAAGGAGTTTTAATTAGCTCTGACTTCAAACAATTTAACACACGTTTGAATTTCACTACAAAAGCACTTAATGATAAACTTACGATCAATTTCAACTCTGCTTTAACTAAAAGAGAGCAAAACAATGGATCTAGTGAGTCTATGAAATATGCAGTTTTATATAACCCAACTGCACCAGTTTACGGAGTTAATTCTCCTTACCAATTTGCCTCTGAGCAATATGGTGGATATTTCGAAACATTAGGTTTATTTGATTCTTACAATCCTGTTTCTATTGCTGAACAACAAATTAACGAAGGGGATAAAACTGAAGTAAACTATAGTGTTAACTTGAATTACAGATTTACTGATGCTTTAAGTATCAACGGTAACTTTGCAAATCAAGTAAGTAACTACTCTAACAAGCTATATAACCCTACTACATTATTAAGAGGTGGTAACGCTGCTTCTCCATTAAGAAAAGGTTCAGCTGAATTTTATGATCAAACATACAGCTTCAAATTAGCTGAAGTATATGGTAACTATAACCTTAACCTCGGTTCTGCTAGTGTTGTTTTAACTGCAGGTTACTCTTTCCAACAGCAAAATTTTGAAGATCATTTCCTTTCACTTGGAGATTTTCCAGATGATTCTTTGGATTATATAAACGCAATTGAATATTCTCAAGATTTATTAAACGCTGGTTTAATCGGAGCAAATTCGAATGTAAGCCCTGATGATAGAATTATTGCATTCTTTGGTCGTGCTAACATAACAATTGATGATGGTATTTTTGTTAACGCTTCTATTCGTCGTGAAGGTTCTTCTAAGTTAGGAGCTGATGAGCAGTGGGGTCTTTTCCCTGCTATTGGTGTAGGTGTTGATTTAAATAAATACTTAAACACAGGTGCTGACAAATTTAAAGTTCGTGTTGGTTATGGTGTAACAGGTGCTTTACCTGGACCAAATGGTCTTTCACAACAAATCAGAAACTTTACTTATGACGGTGGTCAAGGTGGTGGATCATCTTCTCCAAGTCGTGATGCTAACCCAACACTTAAATGGGAAGAAAAAGCTGAAACAAACTTAGGTATTGAATACCGTAAAGGTAAATGGGATGCAACTTTAGACTTGTATACTCGAGATATATCTGACTTTATATTAGAACGTGATGTTGACGTATCGTTATACCCAACAGGACGTCGTTACGAGAATGCTGGTACATTGAATACTAAAGGAGTTGAATTAGCTTTAAACTATGAAGTTAATGACATGTACACTACAGGTCTTGTTCTTTCTAACTACAAAACAATTCTTGAAGATTATGTTTTAGATGCTGAGGTTAGAGCTGAATTAGGTGCACCTGGTCAAAATTCTACTTCTGTTATCCGTGTTAAAAAAGGAGAAGAAATCGGTCAAATTTGGGGTCCAATATTTGAAAGCGTTTCTGGAGGAAATCCTGTTTTCCAAGATATTAATGGAGATGGTGAGTTAATTGTTGGTCAAGATAAAGCTCTTGATGATAATGTTGATTTTACTGAACTAGGTAATGGTATTCCTGATCTTGAATTAGGTTGGACTAACCAAATCGCTTTTGGCGACTGGACAATCAACGCATTCTTTAGAGGAGCATTTGGTCACAGTTTAGTAAACACATTCCGTGCTTTCTATGAGCCAAGATTATCTACTCAAGGTTCTTACAACTACGTTAATACAGAGTTAGCTCAAGACGGTTTAACAACTGCTCGTTTCAGTTCATTATATGTTGAAAAAGCTGATTTCTTTAAATTAGATAACCTTACAGTTACCCGTAACTTTGATATGAGTGGTTCGGATTCTTTCGATTCAATTCAAATTTCATTAAACGCTCAAAACCCAATCGTTTTGACGAGTTATACAGGTCTAGACCCAGAGCCAGCTTTAGTTGATATAGGTGAAGGTGGAGGTAGTGGAGATGTATTGTCTCCAGGTATGGATAGAAGAAATAGTTATTTCGCTTCTAGATCATTTACTTTGGGTGTAAACATTAAATTTTAATAAAAAAAAATAATAATTATGAAAAGTTTGTTTAAAACAATGTTGCTTGCCACTATCGCTTCAGTTGTACTTTTTTCATGTACAGATCTTGATGAAGAGTTAGTTGGGGACATCACTACAGCAGTATCGGTTGATGCTCCTGCTAGTGCAGGAAGCGGAAGCGGAGGCGGAGATGCCCTTGCTGGTGCTTACGCAGAATTAAGAAATTCTGGAACCGCGAATCACTTTAGCTATTTTTCTCTTAACGGAATTGCTTCAGATGAAATGGCTATTGCCGCTAAAGGTGGTGACTGGTATGATGGAGGAGTTCTTATAGAGGTTCACCAACACACTTACTCTCCTACAAACGGTATGGTTGGAAATGCGTGGAACGGTCAATACGGCGCAATTGGTAACATCAACGATGCAATTGCTAACCTAGATTTAGATAATTCTCAAAAAGCTCAGTTAAAGGCTTTAAGAGCATATTTCTACTGGAGGTTATTAGATATGTTTGGAAGTGTTAAAATTGTAACAACTCCTGGTCAAACGGCTACGCAATCTAATCCTCAGCAAGTATTTAATTTTATTGAAACAGAATTGTTAGCAACTCTTGGAGTATCTGCGATTACTGCTTCAATGGATCTTTCTTCAAGTCTACTTGGATTAGAGGCTAATGCATACAGAATTAACCGTTATGCTGCTTTAGGTATCATTTCTAAATTATACTTAAATTCTGAAGCTTATACTGGTGTTGCAAAATATCAAGAAGCTCATGATGCAGCTGATTATATTATCACAAACGGACCTTACTCTTTATCTGACTCTAGCGTTTCAGTTCCTAACTTAGGGAAACGTCCTGCTGTAGATTCTGATCCAAAGACCTTAACTGGTTATGCAGCAGTTTTTGCTCCTAACAACGAAGGTAATCCAGAGCATATTTTTACTGTTAATTATGATGAGGCTACTGCCGGTGGTATGAATTTCGCTAAAATGTCTTTACATTATGCTTCACAGTTTACCTGGAACTTCCAAGATCAACCGTGGAACGGATATGCTGCATTAGAAGATTTCTATAACTCTTACGAGGCTGGAGATTTACGTCGTGCAAATAACTTTATCGTTGGACCACAGTTAGACTTTGGTGGATCTGCAGTATTAGATTACGCTTCTGATGACGGTGACCCGCCATTAGTATACACGCCTAACATTAACGAACTTCAGCCTAATGCTTTAAGAGAAGGTGGTGCTCGTTTAGGTAAATTTAGCTTCCAACAATTTGGTCGTCCTGATCAAAACAATGATTTTCCAATCATTCGTTTAGGAGATGTACACCTTGTTCGTGCAGAGGCTAAAGCACGTGTAGTTTCTAACTGGAGCGATGCTGCAACTTTAGCAGATGTTAATGCTATTAGAGCTAGAGCAGGTGTATCTGCAATGAGTTCTTTAACTGCGGCAGATTTCTTAGCGGAAAGAGGTCGTGAGATGTTCCAAGAAACTTCTAGAAGAACTGACCTTATTCGTTTCGGTCAATGGACTAGTGCTTGGTGGGAAAAGCCAACTGAGGCTGACGATCACACTGCTTTATTCCCAATCCCGTTTGATCAAATTCAAGCTGGTGCAGGTTTAACACAGAATCCTGGATACTAATAATCCATAAGTTTAAAATTTAAAAAGGGGTTATTTCGAAAGAAATAACCCCTTTTTTTTACTACCTATTTTATTTATTTTTCAAAATGAAAAAATTCTTTTGTCTCATTACGCTATCAATATTTCTGTCAGGATGTAATGAACCTTCTGCTCCTAAATTTGAGCTTAAAGACAAACAAATTGGAATGGAATTTTTTAATGATTTAATCTATACCGAAGAGTTCAATCCCTATACTTACCGTAATTTTTATAATGGTGCTGGAATTGCAATAGGTGACATCAATAACGACGGTTTAGTCGATGTTTATTTTACAGGAAACATTGTTGATAATAAACTTTTTCTAAACAAAGGAAACTGGAAATTTGAGGAAATCACAAACACTGCTGGTGTTGCTTGTGCAAATGTATGGTCTACAGGAGCTACTTTTGCAGATGTTAATGGAGATGGTTTTTTGGATCTATATGTTTGTAAGTCTGGTAAGCCAGGCGGAAGCAATAGAAACAACGAACTATTCATCAATAACGGAGACCTTACGTTCAAGGAGCAATCCAAAGAATACGGTTTAGACGTTACAGGACTTTCAGTTCATGCTGCTTTTTTTGATTTTGACAAGGACGGAGACCTAGATTGTTATGTTCTTAATAACTCAATTAGAAGTGTAGGCGGGTATGATCTAATAGAAGGTCAGCGGGAGATAGTTGACGCCAACAACAACGGCAATAAATTTTTTGAGAATAGAGATAACAAATTTTATGACTTCACTACAGGAGTAGGAATGTATTCAAGCTCAATTGGTTTTGGGCTTGGAATTACTATTTCTGATTTTAATAACGATAGCTGGCCCGATCTTTTCATTTCTAATGACTTTTTTGAAAAAGATTATTTATACCTAAACACAACTGAAGGTGGTTTTGATGAGCTTTCGGACACTTATTTTGAATCCCTCTCTATGGGATCTATGGGTGCTGATGCAGCAGATTTAGACAACGACTTACTTTCTGACCTTTTGGTTACCGAAATGCTTCCATCTACATTGGAGCGAAAAAAAACAAAAGCTAAATACGATTCATGGGATAAATATGCTCTCACCCAAAAAAGAGGTTATTCACAGCAGTTTCCAAGAAATATGCTGCAACGTAATATGGGGAAAAATGGCTTTTTTGAAATTGGGAGAAAAAGTGGTGTTGCAGCAACAGAATGGAGCTGGGCTTCTCTAATTTTTGATATTGATAATGACGGACTTAAGGATATTTTTATTTCCAATGGAATTAATAAAGATTTATTAGATCGAGATTACTTGGCGTATATGGCAAATGAAGAACAGGTTAGGCTGTTGATACAAAAACAAGAAGGAGTTATCAAAAAGTTGATTGATATTATGCCCTCTGAAGCTGTTCCTAACTTTGCTTATAAAAACAAGGGAAACTTTGACTTTGAGGAAAGTACCCAAACTTGGGGATTAGATCAGCCCAGTTTTTCTAATGGAAATGCCTATGCAGATCTAGACAATGATGGGGACTTAGATTTATTGGTTAACAATGTCAATATGCCTTCCTTTATTTATGAAAATAAAACAGACACCCTTAGCCAAAGGAGTTTGACTTTTGATTTCAAAGGGGTAGAAAATAATAAATTTGGTGTGGGCGCTAAAATTCTTCTTTATTACAATAAAAACAAAAGAGCCATGGCGGAGCAGTTTCCTTCTCGTGGTTTTCAATCCTCAGTTAGTAACCGACTTCATTTTGGAACAGGTTCAACCCAAGTAATCGATAGCGCAATTGTTTTTTGGCCAAGCAACAAAAAACAAATCCTCTATAATTTAAAAACAAACAAGCATTATTCGTTGTACGAACAGGATGCTGTAACTAGTTCTCAAACTTCTGCTGTCCTTGATGAAGTTATGGTGACAAACTTAAAAAATCCATTTAATTTCAAGCATAAAGAAAACAACTTTATAGAATTTAATAGAGAACGTTTACTTCCTGAAATGCATCACAACGAAGGACCTTCTGTTTCGGTTGCTGATATAAATAAAGATGGACAAGATGATGTTTTTATAGGAGGCGGAAAAAATCAATCAGCTGTACTTTTTATTTCCTCCGCCAAAGGAGGTTATGATGAAATAACATCTCCTTTTGAAAAAGATGAATCCTCAGAAGATGTAGTCTCTTTATTTTTTGATGGAGACCAAGATGGAGACCTTGATTTGTTTGTAGCATCAGGGGGAAAGGTTTTTTCTAAATTTTCTTCACTTTTAGATGATCGATATTATATTAACGATGGAAATGGAAATTTCACAAAAACAACCCAATCATTTAACTTTCCTAAACACATTTCAACAGGCGCTCTAGCAGCAGCAGATTTTAATGGAGATGGCAAGATAGATATCTTTGTGGGTGAACGTTTTCATCCGGACACCTACGGACTTAAAGGCTCCGGTTTTTTGATGATGAATTTAGGTGGCAATCAATTTAAATATCAAGAACAAGACGCTCTAAATGATATTGGAATGATTACGGGAGCTCAGGCTATAGACATCAATAACGACCAACAGATTGACCTAGTTTTATCCGGAGAATGGATGCCCTTGACGATTCTTCTAAATGATGGAGGTGTTTTTGAAAACGCAACTAAAGAATATGGATTAAAAGCAACCTCAGGATTGTGGAACACACTTTTAGTAGACGATTTTAATTCAGACGGGATTCTCGACATTATTGCTGGTAATATAGGAGAAAATACATTCTATGAAAAAGGGTATCGGATGTATTTAAATGATTTTGATCAAAATGGATCTAGAGAGCAAATTATCACCAGTTTAAAAGACGGAAAATATTATCCGATTATTGATAAAGATGAACTTATTGGTCAACTCCCTTATCTAAAAAAACAAATGGTTTACTATAAGGATTATGCTTCTAAAAGTATGGATCAAATTTTTGATCAAAAGACGCTAAAAGAAAGTCAGTTTTTCGACATTGATATATTACAAACCTCTCTTTTTCTTGGAACAAAAATTGGCTTTGAATCAATTGAACTACCTGCTGAAATACAATACTCTTCGGTCTATGCAATCGCTTTGTTAAATGATCAAAAAAAATCAAAAAAGTCATTATATTTGGGAGGAAATCAATACTTGGTAAAACCACAGTTTGGAAGGTATGATGCATCTAAAGGCTGGCGATTAGATTTTGATAATGATGCAGGCGAAATGTTATTTAAAATACCGAAACCTTTGGGTGTTAAAGGTCAAATTAGAGCAATTGAACAGATAGATTTTCAAAATAAAAAACACCTATTAATTAGTATAAATGATGATGATGTTAAATTTAAAAAAGTTAAGTAGAGTTAAGATTCCTTTACTGATTCTAGCTTTCGGTTTTTTGAGCATTACTGCATGTCAATCTGATTTCACTAAATTGGTAAAAGCAGAAGCTGCAACTGGCGAAAAGTATACTGATCTTATTTTTAATATAAAAATGGGCCAAACACAAAAAGACTTTTACACACAGTGTTGGGAATTAAATAAAAAAGGGCTAATTAGTCAAGGTCCAGGAAACCAATCAGTACTCTACGTAATTGATTCAACAAGTACATTTTTTCCATCGGACAATAAAATAGACATGCTATTCTACGGGGTTTTTGATGATAAAAAAAACATTGTCGGTATGAAAATGAAATTTTCATACGCTGCATGGGCACCATGGAACGAAGATCTTCAATCCGATGATTTGATGAACCAACTTAGTTCAGATTTATTAGCACCTTATCCAGGAAATAATTTCATTGATTTTGACACAAAAGATGAAGCACATCCCGCGAAAGTAAAAATCGATGGAGATAGACAGATCCATATGTTTATTTTAGATAGTCGCTATGTTGAACTTCAAATTGAGAACACGCTCTTGAAATATAATTTATAAGCTCGGATGAAAGGAACAGCATTTTTTTTTATTCTTCTATTAGGACTTTTATCACTGCTTTCTTGTTCTAACAAAAAAGAGGAAAATTTATTTCAAATTCAGAATATTGAAACTATTGGAATGTCTTTTCAAAACGACTTATCGTTCGATCAAAAATTCAATGTTTATACCTATCGAAACTATTATAACGGAGGTGGAGTTTCGCTCGGAGATATAAATAACGACGGACTAATTGATGTTTATTTAACTGCCAATCAGCAGCAAAATAAACTGTTTTTAAACCTTGGAGATTTTAAATTTAAAGACATTACCGATGAAGCTGGTATAGGTGGAACCAAAGCTTGGTCAACAGGAGTTACTATGGTAGATATAAATGCCGACGGCTTTCTCGATATTTATGTTTGTAACTCGGGCGATGTAGAAGGAGATAATAAACAAAACGAGTTTTTTATAAATAACGGAGATTTAACCTTTACAGAATCTGCAGAAAAATATAACCTAGCGGATCAAGGCTTTTCTACGCACGCATCGTTTTTTGATTACGACAAAGATGGAGATTTGGATGTATACCTTCTAAATAACTCGTATCAAGCAATTGGGAGTTTTGATCTTAGAAGAAACGAACGCCCCAAACGAGACGCTAAAGGAGGAGATAAATTAATGCAAAACCAAAACGGAGTCTTCACAGATGTCAGTGAAGCAGCGGGTATTTATGGAAGTGTAATAGGTTTTGGACTGGGTGTTAGTGTTGGCGATATAAACGGAGATTCTTGGGAAGATATTTTTGTGTCCAATGACTTTTTCGAACGAGATTATTTATACCTCAATCAAAAAAACGGAACCTTCAAAGAAGATTTAATCTCGCAAATGCGTTCGATAAGTGGTGCTTCGATGGGTGCTGATATGGCAGATCTAAATGACGATGGTGCCAACGATATTTTTGTAACCGAAATGCTTCCTTCGGACTATAAACGTCTGAAAACAGTTACGACATTTGAGGATTGGAATAAATATCAATATGTTGTAAAAAATGGTTACCACCACCAGTTTACCAGAAACATGTTGCACTTAAACAACAACAACGGTACTTTTAGCGAAATTGGTCGTTTTACAGGAGTTGAAGCTTCAGACTGGAGTTGGGGTGCGCTCTTTTTTGACATGGATAACGATGGCTTCAAAGACTTGTTTATTGCCAACGGAATATATCAAGACCTTACCAATCAAGATTACCTTCAATATGTTGCAAATGAAGAGGTAATGAAATCGATGATAGTCGATCAAAAAGTTGATTATAATAGACTCATAGAAATAATTCCCTCAAATAAAGTCCCAAATCATTCCTATAAAAATTTAGGTAATTTGGATTTTGAATTCTTCACATCGTCAGGACTTAATATTCCAAGTTTTTCTAATGGTTCAGCATACGGAGATTTAGATAACGATGGAGATTTAGATTTGATTGTAAACAACGTGAATATGCCGTTGTTTGTTTTTAAAAACACGGCAGAGCGTTTTGCTAATTCGTATTTAAAATTTGATCTTAAGGGTGCTGAAAAAAATATTTTTGCCGTAGGGTCTAAGATAAAAATCACAACCCCCTACAAAACTATTTACCAGGAAGTCCAACCAGTGCGTGGTTTTCAGTCCAGCATGGAGACGATGCCTTTAATCGGTCTTGGTAAAGCTCTGCTGGTAGATGTAGAAATCATATGGCCTTCCGGTAAGGTTTCAATTTTGAAAGAAATTTCAGCTAATCAAACCCTTGTGGTAAAAGAATCTGAAGCTCTTGCTATGGAAACTTTCATGGATCAACCTGATTTGTTGTTTAAAACAAAAGATCAATTAAACCCTTATGTTCATCAGGAAAATAATTTTGTAGACTTTCACAGAGAACGATTAATTTATCATATGATGAGCACGCAGGGTCCTCATGTCGCTTTAGCAGATTTTGATCAAGACGGTAAAAACGATTTGGTAATACCAGGCTCTAAAAGCAATGAAGTTAGTTTTTCGAAAGGAACATCAAGTGGATTTATTTCTTATGATGCGATTTCTAACACTACAGATTTTGCTAAACTTAAAAGCTCAGATTATTCAGATATTGCAGTTTTTGATGCTGATGGTGATCAAGATTTAGATATTTATTTAGCTTCAGGAGGAGTAGAAATTACCTCTTTCTCACCTTATTTGTATGACGATTTATTGCTGAACGATGGAAATGGAAACTTCAGTAAAACTAATCAACAACTTCCTTCTGTAGATGGTCGAATTAATTCAGGAGTGGTTGAGTATGCAGATATTGATGGCGATGGAGATCAAGATTTGTTTGTTGGTGAGCGCTCAAAAATAGGATCCTATGGTAAGCCAGGGTCGGGTTATATTTTGGTTAACAATGGAGATGGTTTTTTTGAAGATCAAACGTCAATATTAGCTTCTGAATTAAAAGATATTGGAATGATTACTGATGCCTTGTTTATAGACTTAGACCAAGACGACGATCAAGATTTAATTGTTATAGGAGAGTTTATGGGGATAACAATTCTAGAAAACACCCCAAAGGGATTTTCAATAAATAAGAACCACGATATGGCTTCAAGTAAAGGGTGGTGGAACGCCATTCATGCCGCAGATATCGATGGAGATGGTGATCTTGACTTTTTTATAGGAAACCATGGAACAAATAGCCGATTTAGAGCTTCTGAGAAATTTCCTATTCGCATGTACCTAAATGATTTTGACCTCAATGGCGCCGAAGAAGGTGTTTTGACTTTTAAAGCAGAGAATGGAAAATATTTTCCATTTGCATTACGACATAACCTCATTGATCAAGTAAAGAGTTTGAAAAAGAAATTTCCAGATTTTGAATCTTTCAAGGAAGCCGATATTCATGTGATATTTTCAAAGGAACAAATGGAAGGAGTTCAAATCACAGAAGTAAATACATTAGAAACTCAATTATGGATCAATAATGGAAATTTTTCTTTCACACAAGTAGAGCTTCCTAATCAAGTGCAATTTAGTCCAGTCTATGCTATCAATACGGCTGATTTTGACCAAGATGGAGATTTGGATGTTGTAATGGGAGGTAATTTATATAATGCAAAACCAGAAGTTGGAATTTACGATGCGTCTTATGGCGTTTATCTTGAAAACAAAGGAAATGCAACTTTTGAGTTTCATCAAGATGGAAATGGATTTTCACTTCCTGGACAAATACGGTCTATTCAAATTGACGAAGAACAAATGATCGTAGCAAGAAATAGGGATAGTTTAAAAATTTATACTTGGAAAAAGCAATGAAGTATTTAAAACAGTTTCTTTTATTTTTTAGTTTAATCTCACTTTTAGTAAGCTGTCAAGAGGACAGAGACCCGCTCAATTCAATCCCTTTTGTAACTCTAGGTGCAGATCAAACGGGGATTTCATTCTCAAATCAGCTAACGTATTCTACAGGACTAAATATTATTGAATACCTGTATTATTATAATGGTGGAGGAGTAGCTGTAGGGGACATTAATAACGATGGCTTAGAGGATTTATATTTTACTGCAAATCAACTTCCCGATAGACTTTATTTGAATAAAGGAAACCTAACCTTTGAAGATATATCTGTAAGTGCTGGATTAGACATGGAAGCAACTTGGTCAAATGGGGTCTCTATGGAAGATGTAAATAACGATGGCTTTCTTGATATTTATGTTACTAAAGTCGGTCTATTCAATAAAAACGGGTCTCATAATATGTTATACTTAAATAACGGTGATAATTCGTTTACTGAACAATCAGAGGCTTATGGATTAAATTTTTCAGGATTCTCGACACAAGCAACTTTTTTCGACTATGACCGAGACGGTGACTTGGATATGTATCTTTTAAACCACGGAATTCATTCCATAAGAAGTTATGGAACCACCGAAAAAAGATCTGAAAAAGACAGCCTTTCTGGAGATCGCTTTTATGAAAATAAATTGAATGAGGGTAAGGCTTTTTTTGAAGAAGTTACAGAAGCGGCGAATATTTTAAGTAGTCCCTTAGGATATGGACTTGCCATTACTGCCTCAGATATTAATGCTGATGGTTGGATGGATTTATATGTAGGAAACGACTTTCATGAAAATGATTATATTTACATAAACAATAAGGATAAGACCTTCACTGAGTCTTCATCTACTTACATAAATCACTCTTCTAGATTTACAATGGGTGTGGATTTTGCAGACATGAATAACGATGGATTGTTTGATGTTTTTACAACAGACATGATGCCTTATGAGGCTGATATACTATTAAAATCAGGTGGAGAAGACACAGATAAGGTTACTCAAATTAAGAAAGACCTTGGTTTTGGACCTCAATATTCTAGGAACCATTTTCATGTTAAAAAAGAATATGGGGATTATACAGAAATAGCACTTAAAACCCAAACTTTTGCTACAGACTGGAGCTGGTCTGTTTTATTACAAGATTTTGACAACGATGGGTTGAACGATATTTTTGTTTCAAACGGAATTGCTAAAAGGCCAAATGATTTGGATTACATAAACTTCCTTAGTAATGTTAATTATGCAGCCTATGAAAAATCTCAAGATGATATTCTCAAAAAGGAACTTATAGATCAAATGCCTGTTTTGAAAATACCAAACATTTTATTTAAAAATAAAGGGGAATTACAATTTAGTGAGGTTAAAGAATCTTTTGTTGGAAAACCTTCATTAACAAATGGAACTGCATATAGCGACTTGGATAACGATGGGGATTTAGACTTAATACTAAATAACCTCAATGCGCAAGCTTCAATTTTAGAAAACAAGACTGTTGGGGATTCATCTAATTACCTTTCCATAAACTTAAAAGGCGACTCCAGTTACTCAATTATTAAAGGCACACAAGTAACTCTTTATGCAGGGCAAAAAAAGTTCAGAAAAGAACAACAAACCACTAAAGGATTTCAGTCCTCTTCTACTCAAAAACTATTTTTTGGGTTAGGCGAAATAAGCAAAATAGATTCTATTTCTATAAGATGGCCCGACGGAAAAACACAAGGATTAGGAGCTTATCAAACCAACCAAGAATTGGTTATTAACCGGAATATAGAGGCTTATCAAAAATTACTACTAACTACTACAATTCCAGATTACACTATTTCGGTGTTTTCATTTCAGCACAAAGAAAACATCTATTTGGATTATGAGAGAGAACAGCTCATGCCAGAAAAACTATCTAAAGAAGGTCCTGCAGTAGTTTTAAATGATTTTAATGGGGACGGAATTAAAGACATTTATATAGGGGGAGCTCGATATCAAGAATCAAAATTATATATAGGAACTAAAAACAAAACTTATACTGAACGTAAAACAATTGACTTTATAAAAGACATAAACTTTGAAGATGTAGATGCAGCTTCCTTCGATTTTGATAATGATGGAGACCTAGATCTTTATGTAGTTAGCGGGGGTGGAGATTTTAAAGAAAACGAAAACTATTTGATGGATCGAATCTACATCAACGATGGTAAAGCTAATTTTTCTAGATTCAAAATAGTTCTTGCACAAACAAATGGAGGTACAGTTGAGGTAGCAGATTTTGACAACGATGGATTTGACGATTTATTTATTGGTAGTCGATCTCTACCCGGAGCTTATGGACTTAGTCCTTATAGTTTTTTATTGAGAAACAACACTATGTTTGGATTTGAAATGACTTTAAAAAGTCGTTTTGGTTTGGTAACTGATAGCGCTTGGGCAGATATTAATAATGATGATTTAATTGATTTAGTTGTCGTAGGTGATTGGATGCCAATTACTGTAGTTTTAAATAAAGGTGCGGCTAAGTTTGAAATTGCTAATCAGTCCATGAATATGACTGACACAGAAGGCATGTGGAATACAGTTGCAATCGAAGATATTGATGGTGACGGTCTACTTGACATTATTGCAGGTAATGCAGGAACTAACTTTAAGTGGCAAGCTTCTGTTGAAAAGCCTGTATTTCTTTATTTAGATGATTTTGATGAAAACGAGCAACTAGATCCTATAATTTTTTACAACTACTTTGGAGACTACGTTCCATTTTCATCAAAAAACAAGTTATCTGTTCAACTACCCTATCTAAAGAAAAAATTCAATAGTTATAAAAAGTTTTCTGGAGTTAGAAACATTCAAGATTTGACCGACCGAAATGAAAACGATATTTTGGAAATAAAAAAAATCGTAGAAACAAGATCTATGGTTTACCTCCAAAAGGAGAATAAGTTTGAAGGACATCCGCTTCCTGCCAAAGCACAATTAAGCAGCATACAAGATTTTTATTTAGACCAATCTCCTGCTACTCCACGCTTATTTTATGTTGGGAACTACGATCAATATATTACAGATTTAGGAAATAGTTCTTCTAATACTGGAGGGGTGCTTTCTCAGTGGAATTCAGATAAAAACACCTTTGAAGAAGATGTTTTTTTACCACTTCCAATTGGAATAAATGCTAAAAGAATTCTCAAGTTAGACCAAGAAACTAAGTTAATTATGTCAAATAATGATTATGTTTATTTATTATCCAAAACCAAATCAAATGAAAATAAGTAAACATTTATTGATGTTCTTCATGATTCAATTGTTTTTGGTTGGCTGTGAAACTGACTTGAGCTACCTAAAGAAATTAGAAGATCCTGAATTAGTTCAAGCTAATGTCAAAAACCTAACCGACATTATTGTTTATGATATTTTTTCTCCACCTGTAGCAAGCCGAGTTTATCTTTATCCAGCTATAGCGGCATACCAAACCATGCAATTGGCGAATCAAGAAAACTATGCTTCGTTAAGTGGACAGGTTAAAGGCTTGGCAGCTTTACCAAAACCATCTAGTGAAAAAGTAAATTATAATATAGCTTCACTTCATGCCTTTAATGAAGTAGGAAAAGCATTAATATTCTCAGAGGATAAAATGACACTTTTTCAAGAGAATTTAGATCAAGATCTAAAAGAAAGAGGAGTTCCAAGTTTAGTACTCAAGGCTTCAAGAAAATACGGCGAAGTTGTTGCCGACCATATTTTAGCTTGGGCAAAAGGCGATTTATATAATCAAACAAGAACCTATCCAAAATATACCATCCAAGAAGAAGAACATTATTGGAAACCAACCCCACCAGACTATATGGACGGAATTGAACCGCATTGGAAAAAAATTCGAACGATGGCTTTGGACTCTTCCAATCAATTTCCTCCTAAACCCCCATTAAAATTTGATTTAACCAAAGGGAGCCCATTTCAAATTCAGTTAAATGAAGTCTTTGAAATTGTAAATAACATAACCGACGAACAATTAGAGATCGCTAAATTTTGGGATTGTAATCCTTATGTAACGCATCATAGAGGTCATGCGATGTTTGCAACCAAAAAAATAACTCCAGGAGGACATTGGATCGGGATTACATCTGTAGTTACTCGAAAAGCTAAAAGCGACTTTCAGGCAACTACAAATGCCTATACTAATGTATCTATTGCTCTTTTTGATGCTTTCATAAGTTGTTGGGATGAAAAATGGAATACCCTTATAGTTCGTCCAGAGACTTTAATCAACAAGCACTATGACGAAGAGTGGTTGCCTATTCTTCAGACTCCACCTTTTCCAGAATACACTAGCGGTCACTCTGTTATTTCTAGAGCTGCTGCAATAACACTAACAGACCTATTTGGCGATAATTTTTCCTTCGACGATACTACAGAAATAGAATACGGTTTACCCGTTAGGTCCTACGGATCGTTTATAGAAGCTTCTGAAGAAGCTGCCCTGTCCAGACTTTATGGAGGTATACATTACATGATGGCAATTGAAGAAGGAGTAGCACAAGGAGAAGAAGTTGGTCAGCATGTAGTTAAAAGAATTCAAACCTACATAGGGGACAACAAGAACCTTGCTTTAAAATAAATTATGATGCAAAAAAAACAACTTTCTTTTTGGCAAATTCTCACCATGAACTTCGGATTTTTTGGAGTTCAATTTAGTTTTGGATTGCAGCAAAGTAACATGAGCGCAATATACAAGTACCTCGGAGCAAATGAATCTGAGTTACCCATGCTTTGGCTTGCAGGCCCTGTAACAGGATTATTGGTTCAACCCATTATTGGTGCAATAAGTGATGGTACTTGGTCTCCAAAATTTGGAAGAAGAAAACCGTTTTTTTTAATTGGAGCTTTACTAGCCAGTGGAGCCCTAGTTGTAATGCCCTATTCAAGTTCTATCTGGATGGCGGCAAGTTTACTTTGGATTTTAGATGCTGCCAATAACATAGCTCTAGAGCCGTATCGAGCATTTGTTTCGGATAAACTTCCAAAAAAACAGTATTCAATAGGGTTTTTAATGCAAAGCTTCTTTACTGGGCTGGGAAGCGTTATGTCGAACTTTACCCCTGCTATTTTAGTTTCTTTTGGAATTCTAGCTTTAAGTGATAAAATGGATAACGGAATTCCAGTTTCTACCTATTGGGCATTTGCTATTGGAGCAATAGCCTCTATAGGGACTATTTTAGTCACTGTATTAACAACATCTGAATACCCACCAACTGAAGAGGAATTGGCAGTTATAAAAGCCAACAAAGCCAAAGGGAACGCTTTTTTAAGATCGTTAAACGACATCAAAGCCTCTTTTGTAAAAATGCCTAAAACAATGAGACAGCTCATACCGGTAATGTTTTTCTCTTGGTACGCTATGTTTTGTTACTGGCAATATCTAACCTCTGCTTTATCGCTATCACTTTTTTTCACCTTAGACGAGTGTACAGAGTTTTTTAATCAAGCTCAACTCTTAACCGGTAATTTAAACGGTACCTATAACATTATTTGTGTTTTAATCGCTTTTCCATTGATTCCTATTGCAAGAAAGTTGGGCGCAAAGAACCTACATTTCTTGAGTCTTCTTTTAGGAGGGATTGGGTTAATGGTCATGCCATTTTTAAATGATACAGACATTCTATTTACCATACCACTTGGTAGTGGAATAGCTGTTTCTCAAATTTACTTATTTTCGTTTGGATTGGGAATTACCTGGGCATCTATGATGGCAATGCCTTATCAAATGTTAGCCACGTCTATCCCAAGTGATAAAATGGGTGTTTATATGGGAATATTCAACATGTTCATTGTAATTCCAATGATCATTCAGATTTTCTCTATGCAATATTTTGTTTATGATCTTCTAGGGAGCAATCCTATTAATGTAATTCGATTGGCTGGTGCTTGTCTTGCAATTGCTGGATTTTTCTCCCTTTTTGTAAAAGAGGCTGAAGAACAAGTCGCTTAAAACAAATTTAAATAAACATATAAAAAAGAGTACTTAGGTGTTCTTTTTTACGCTAATATTATCCGTATTGACATTCATTAATCCCCCAGTCTTGCTACATTTGTTAATCGACACCTAAATTATGAGCAAAGAACGCAAAAGAAGAGAAGCATTAGTATATCATGCCAAGCCTAGACCCGGAAAGATTGAAGTAGTGCCTACAAAAAGTTACAACACGCAACGAGATTTGGCTCTAGCCTATTCTCCAGGGGTAGCAGTCCCTTGTCTTGAGATCGAAAAAAACCCTGACGATGTTTATAAATACACAAACAAAGGAAATTTAGTTGCAGTTATATCTAATGGAACTGCAGTTTTAGGCCTAGGTAATATTGGTCCCGAAGCTTCTAAGCCGGTAATGGAAGGAAAAGGTTTGTTATTCAAGATTTTTGCAGGAATAGACGTGTTTGATATTGAAGTAGATGCAAAAGATCCAGAAAAATTCATAGAAGCTGTAAAAGCTATAGCCCCTACTTTCGGAGGAATAAACCTAGAGGACATTAAAGCTCCTGAGGCCTTCGAAATTGAACGTCGTTTAAAAGAAGAGCTGGATATTCCAGTAATGCATGATGATCAACACGGTACAGCTATTATTTCTTGTGCAGCTTTGTTAAATGCATTGAAACTAGCAGAGAAGAAGATTGAAGAAGTCCGCATTGTAATCTCTGGAGCAGGAGCCGCAGCAGTTTCATGTACTCGATTATACAAAGCCTTTGGAGCCCGTGACAAAAACATTGTAATGACAGACAGTAAAGGGGTTATCCGAAAGGATCGAGACAGCCTAACTTCTGAAAAGCTAGAATTTGCAACAGAACTTGATTTACACACACTGGATGAAGCAATGGTTCAAGCAGATGTATTCATTGGCTTGTCTATGGCAAATATTGTAAATAAAGACATGTTACTTTCAATGAATGCAAATCCTATTGTTTTTGCAATGGCAAACCCTGACCCCGAAATAGAGTATAATTTAGCCTGTTCCGTTCGTGATGATATTATCATGGCAACTGGGCGTTCAGATCATCCAAATCAGGTAAATAATGTTCTAGGATTTCCTTTTATTTTTAGAGGAGCTCTCGATGTTCGAGCAACTAAGATTAATGAGCCTATGAAGATGGCTGCGGTCAAGGCATTAGCTGAACTAACTAAAAAGCCAGTCCCAGAACAGGTTAACATAGCATATCAGGAAACTAACTTATCCTTTGGTAGAGAATATATTATTCCAAAACCTTTTGATCCACGTTTAATAGAAGAAGTGCCAATTGCAGTTGCAAAAGCAGCAATAGAATCGGGAGTAGCAAAAGAGCCTATAGAAGATTGGGAAAAATACAGAGAGCAGCTGGCGGGGCTAATAGGCAGAGACCAAAAAATGATTCGTCTCATTCACGATCGAGCAAGGTCTGCACCTAAAAAAGTTGTTTTTGCAGAAGCGGATCAATTGGATGTACTTAAAGCGGCTCAAATTGTTCTAGAAGAAGGAATAGGAGTACCGATTTTACTAGGTAGAAAAGAGGCAATTTCCGACCTTATGGAGTCTATTAACTTTTCAGAAAAAGTTCTTATTATTGACCCTAAGAGTGATGAACATGTTAAAATAAAAAACAAGTATGCAACTATTTTTTGGGAAGAACAAAAACGTAAAGGTGTAACTCTATATGAAGCAGAATCAATGATGCGCGAGCGGAATTATTTTGCATCAATGATGGTTAAAAACGGAGATGCAGACGCAATGTTATCGGGATATTCTCGAAATTATGCTTCTGTAATAAGACCTGTTCTTGACGTTGTAGGAAAAGATAAAGGAATATCTAAAATAGCAGCTACCAACATGATGCTGACCGACCGAGGACCTATTTTCTTATCGGATACCTCAATTAATATTGATCCTTCTGCTAAAGAATTGGCAAAAATTGCTCACATGACCTCTCAAATAGTTGAGATGTTTGGACATAAGCCTGTGGTTGCCATGCTTTCTTATGCAAACTTCGGATCCTCTAAACATCCAAACGCAGGAAAGGTAAGTGAAGCTGTAGCTTATTTACACCGATACTATCCTGAATTAGTTGTTGACGGACCTCTACAGTCAGATTTTGCTTTAAATCGGGATATGTTGCAAGAAAAATTCCCTTTTTCTGAAATTGCCAAAAAGAACGTCAACACATTAATTTTTCCAAACTTAGAATCTGCTAATATCACCTATAAGTTGATGAAAGAATTGAACAAAAACCAATCTGTTGGTCCAATTTTATTAGGATTAAAAGAACCAATCCACGTTTTACAACTAGGTGCTAGTGTAGAAGAAATAGTTAATATGGCTTCAGTGGCTGTAATTGATGCCCAACAAAAACAGAAAAAATGATTGCACAGATTAAAGGAAAACTCATCGAAAAATACCCTACTCATGTAATAATTGACTGTAATGGCTTGGGATACATGGTCAACATATCGTTACACACCTATGGACAGTTAGGAGACGATGAGGCTATTAAATTATTTACTCACCTTCAGATTAAAGAAGACTCACACACCTTATTTGGTTTTTTTCAGCCTATAGAGCGAACTGTATTTAGACTTTTAATATCCATTTCAGGAATTGGAGCAAGTATTGCTCGAACCATGCTTTCATCAATGTCACCCATCGAAATTCAACACGCAATTTTAACTGAAAACCTAGCAGCAATTAAAGCCGTTAAAGGCATCGGACTTAAGACTGCTCAACGCGTTTTGATTGAGTTAAAAGATAAGGTCCAAAAAATAGAAGGAAATGATGAAATTCCTATACTTCAAAGCAATAGAACTAAAGAAGAAGCGTTATCAGCATTAGAAGTCCTTGGTTACCCAAGAAGACAGTCTGAGAAAGTAATTGATAACATACTTCAAAGCACCCCAGATAGCTCCATAGAGGAGGTTATCAAAATAGCTTTGAACAAATTGTAAAAACCTTTTGGTTAGAACAAAGAGTACTTATTTTAATACTCTTAGCCATAGCTTAATTGTAATCCTTTTTATTGGACTCACCTTTAATGCTTCTTTATATGGCCAAGACAATACCGACTCTTCATATGAGTTGGGTACTATTTCATTCCCCAAAAAAAACACCCCCCTAGATCATTATGTTTACGATACAGTATTAGATCTTTATGTATACGTTCAGTCAGGCGGAAATTACCCATTAAATACCCCTTTAGTTCTTTCTCCAGAAGAATACCAACGCTTGTTTCTCAAGGAGCAAATGAATTCGTATTTTAAAGATAAAGTAACTGCAATTTCTCAGAAAAAAGGAAGCATTCAAGATGCAGCTCAAAAAGACCTTTTACCAGAACTATATGTAAATTCTAAATTTTTCACTTCTATTTTTGGTGGAAACGAAATAGACGTAACTCCTCAGGGTTCTATAGGAATTGATTTAGGGGCTCGCTATCAAAAAACAGATAACCCTTCTTTTTCTCCACGAAACAGGAGAAATTTTGGTTTTGATTTTGATCAACGAATCAGCTTGAGCTTATTAGGTAAAATTGGAGAACGACTTCAAATAACGGCTAACTATGATACCGAATCTACCTTTGATTTTCAAAACCTAGTTAAATTAGAATTCAACCCACCCAAGATCAATGAACTTGAAGACTATTTGCCAACTTCCGTTTCAAACAAGAAAAATGAATTAGAAGGAAAAGCAAATAATGCAATTGACAAAGTCTCTGGGTTTGCCTCAAAAATTAATGATAAAATTTCATCTGTAGAAAGTAAAGTAGCCTCTGTTCAAAATAAAGCAGGGGAATATCAAAACAAAATCAATGATTTTCTAAATAAGCCAGCATCGGAAGATGCCATCCTCCAAAATATAGACATAGGAAATGTGAGCATGCCACTTAACAGCACTCTTATTTCAGGAGCTCAAAGTCTTATGGGGGTTAAGGCTGAGGTTAAATTTGGAAGAACCAACATTACAGGTGTTTTTGCCGAACAACGTTCGCAAGCCCAATCAGTAATAGCTCAAGGGGGGGGAAAGCTTCAAGAGTTTTCTTTATTTGCTCTTGATTATGAAGCTGACCGCCATTTCTTTTTAGCACATTATTTCAGAGACAATTACAACGGTTTTTTAAAAACATTTCCTTACATCAATTCTCCAATTCAAATTACACGGGTTGAAGTATGGGTAACCAACCGCCAGTCACAGACGAACAACATTAGAAATATCATTGCACTTCAAGATTTAGGAGAGTCAGATCCTGATAACACGAGAGCAGATGAACTAAATGCTTCTTTTTTTAACCCACCGACTCCAAGAGGAATTCCGACAAATGAAGCTAATAAATTAGATCCAAATCCTAATTCAGGAGCATCCTTTATCTCAGATGCTATTCGTGATGTGGCTACAGTTCCGAATGGTTTTGGAGTTTTGAATGGAAGGGTTCGGGAAGGGTTTGATTATGCTGTATTAGAAAGTGCAAGAAAATTACAACCAACAGAATATAGCTATAATCCACAGTTGGGATATATTTCTTTAAATCAGCGCTTAAGTAATGATGAAATTTTGGGGGTAGCTTTTCAGTTTACATTTCAAGGGAATGTTTATCAAGTAGGAGAATTTGCTAACGGAGGTATTGAAGGCACTTCTATAATTGATAGTAATACTTCAGGTCAATCTCAGACAATCGTAACAAACAACTTAGTTGTTAAACTATTAAAAAGTACCATTACTGATGTGCGTCAGCCCGTTTGGGATTTGATGATGAAAAACATCTACAACACAGGTGCATTTCAATTAGAGCAAGAAGATTTCAGATTGAATATTTTATATTCTGACCCTTCACCAATTAATTATTTAGCTCCGGTGGATTCTTCCATTTGGCCTGCTTCTTTAGAAAATCAAATTTTATTGCGGACTTTAAACCTAGACCGGCTTAATTTATATAATGATCCTGAACCAGAAGGGGATGGTTTTTTTGATTTTGTCCCTGGAATTACGGTCGACCCTCAATATGGAAGAATTATTTTCCCAACGGTCGAACCATTTGGTGAAAACCTTTTTAAACTCTTGGACAATCCAGACACCTCAAACGAGCTATACGATAGCGAAATAACATACAACGCTAACCAACAGAAATATGTTTTTAGAGACATGTATGCCTTGACTCAGGCAGCGGCTTTAGAAACATCCGAACAAAACAAATATCAACTTAAGGGAAGGTATAAGTCTGCAGGTGGGGAAGGAATAGCAATTGGTGCATTCAATGTCCCTCGAGGTTCCGTAAGTGTAACCGCAGGAGGGAGAGTTTTAAGAGAGGGTATTGATTATACAGTGAATTATCAAATAGGACGAGTCAAAATTATAGACCCTGCACTTCAAGCTTCTAATATTCCAATTCAGATATCGGTGGAGAATAATTCTTTTTTTGGGCAACAAAACAAACGCTTCTCGGGTGTTGATATATTGCACCAATTCAATAATAATTTTGTGCTGGGCGGAACATTGATCAATTTGAGTGAAAATCCATTAACTCAAAAAGCAAACTACGGAACGGAGCCAGTAAATAACACCATGATTGGAATCAACACAAATTTCTCAACAGAACTTCCTTTCTTGACCCGCTTAGTAAACAAGTTGCCAAATATAGAAACAACAGTCCCATCCCGAATATCATTTCGTGGGGAAGTAGCTACTTTTATAGCAGGCAATCCCAAAAATACCCAGTTAAATGGACAAACAAATGTCTATTTAGATGACTTTGAAGGTGCGCAAACGAATTTAGATGTTAAAGGATTTTTTGCATGGAACCTGTCGAGTGTTCCTTCCGAAGGATTTGAAGGCTCTGAAGCCGGAATAGATGATTTGTCAGCTGGATATAATCGAGCAAAGTTAGCTTGGTACAGTATAGACCCTATTTTTTACACTTCACAATCAAGGCCGGCTGGAATTGGGAATGATGATATTTCTTTAAATACAACACGCCGAATTTTTATTAATGAAATTTTCCCAGAACAAGATTTAGTTCAAGGTCAATCAACCTTCCAACCAACACTTGATCTAGCTTATTTCCCTGAAGAGAAAGGACCGTATAACAACCAAGAAACAGACACTTTTGTTTCCAACTCCAATCAAAACTGGGGAGGAATAATGCGATCGATTAATGCAACCAACTTTGAGCAGTCTAATGTAGAATTTATTGAGTTCTGGCTGCTGGATACCTTTACCGAGTTAGAAACTCCCGTGCAAGAATTAGGGTCTTTGGTTTTCCATTTAGGGAACATTTCTGAAGACGTTCTTCAGGACGGAAGGAAGCAATATGAAAATGGGCTTCCTGGAACAGAAACAGCTTCAACCCAAGAAAGTAATTGGGGAAAAACTCCTGCAGCACAGTCTTTACTTTATACGTTTAATACAGTCGAAGAAGATCGTTTACTTCAAGATGTTGGATTTGATGGATTGAATGACCAAGAAGAACGTTTGGTATATCCAAATGGCCCTTTAGAAGACCCGGCAGGAGATAATTACGAGTATTTTGTTCAGGCAACAGGAGGAATAGTAAACCGATACAAAAACTACAATGGAACGGACGGAAACTCACCGATAGCTTTTTCGGACACCAACCGCGGAAGTACAGCCGAACCCGATACAGAGGACATCAACCGTGATCAAACCATGAACACCATAAACAGTTATTTTGAATATAGAGTTCCTATTTCTAAAGACATGACTGTAGGAAATCATCCTTTCATAACCGATGTACGTGAAAATGTTACCATAGATCTTCCTAACGGACAACAACTGACCTCTCGTTGGATTCAGTTCAAAGTGCCTATTGACAAGCGCTACTATCAAGGGACCAGCTTTAACAGCTATTTTGATAACATTAACGGCATAGAAGATTTAAGATCTATACGTTTTATGCGGATGGTTTTGAGTGATTTTGAAACCCCAGTAGTATTCAGATTTGGAACATTAGATTTAGTTCGTGGCGACTGGAGAAGGTATAACCAATCCTTAAATGAAAACATTTTAGGAAATGTAAATACCACCGTAGACATTAGTACGGTGAATGTTTTGGAAAATGAAAATAGGGTTCCAGTTAATTATGTATTACCTCCCGATATTCAAAGAGAGCAAATTAACAACAACAATACTGTAGTAAGACAAAATGAGCAATCCTTATCATTTAGAGTTTGTGATTTACAACCCATGGATTCGAGAGGAATATATAAAAGCGTTAACGTAGACTTAAGGCAATACAAGGAATTAAAAATGTTCCTTCACGCCGAATCTGTTCAAGGTCAAAACCCACTTCCAGGAGAAGGAACCCTTGATGAGTTCGATAAACGTTTGGTTGCTTTTATTCGTCTTGGAACAGATTATAAAGATAATTACTACCAGATAGAGGTGCCTTTAAAGCCATCTTCTTTTATGGAAGGAGCTTCAAATAAATTAAGCGCTCAAGAGGTTTGGCAACCAGACTTTAATTCTATTGATGTTCCAATAGAGTTTCTATCCAAACTAAAAGCCGCTAGTATTGGAAAAATTTCAAACGGGGCAATTTACTATGATGAAGACCTTAATATAATAGATGAATTCACCCCAATTAGTTCTCTTCCTGGTTTAAAAAGATATAAATTTTCGGTTATCGGAAATCCATCATTAGGCTCTATAAAGACTATGATGATTGGGGTTAAAAACCCTTCACAGGCCATTGGAGATGTGTTATGTGGAGAAGTGTGGTTCAATGAATTGAGAATCGCAGGAATAGACAGTCAAGGCGGATGGGCAGCTATTGGATCATTAGATGCAAATCTCGCAGATTTTGCAACAATAAGTGCTTCTGGTCGCATGTCTACAATCGGTTTTGGATCTATAGAACAGTCACCTAATGAAAGAAGCAGAGAAGACCTTACACAATTCGACTTTGTAACCAATGTAAATGTGGGTCAATTATTACCTAAGAAATGGGGGGTTCAAATTCCTTTAAACTATAATGTTGGAGCAACTCAAATTACTCCAGAATACGATCCTTTCTATCAAGATTTACTTCTAAAAGATCGCATAGCTACCGCAACAACGCAGTCTCAAAGGGACACCATAAGAAATCAAGCAATCGACTATACAGAAAGAAAAAGCATTAGCCTTATTGGAGTTCGCAAGAATGGGAGTGGAGCTAAACCTCATTTTTATAATGTAGAAAATTTTGACTTTTCTTATGCATACAATGAATTTACTCATCATGATTATGAAATTCAAAGTCAATCAAACAAAACAGTAGCCCTTTCTGCAAATTATAATTACGGTTTTAGTCCATTAGAAATCAATCCTTTTAAGAAAATAAAAGCGCTTAACAAAAAAAAATACTGGCAATGGCTCCGTGAAGTTAATTTCAACTTGATGCCAAATAACATTGCAATTAGCTCTAACATTAACCGTCTGTTTAACAGCCAACAATTTAGAGAGGTTTATTCCCAAGACATTGATGCATCTCAACAACTTGCACTTCCAGACCTGCAACAGCGAAACTTTTTGTTTGATTGGACGTATAGCATCAATCATAATTTGTCCCGGTCTCTAAAAATGAATTTCACTGCCTCCAGTAATAATATTGTCCGTAATTATTATCAAGAAAACAATCAAGGAGCTTCAATGGTAGATAAAAGCCGAGATATTTGGGATGGCTTATGGGACATTGGAGATCCTAATCGTCATTTTCAATCCTTAACATTGAATTATAAGTTACCTTTAAAATACATACCTTTTTTAAGTTTTATCGATGCAAATTATAGCTACACTGGAGATTTCAGTTGGCAACGAGGCTCAAACGCCTTAGCTGATGTTCAAGATATAGATGGGAATGTTTTAGGGATTGTGAATACAGTCCAAAATGCAAACACTCAGACTTTAAATGGATCGATTTCAATGTCTAAAATTTATCGTTTGTTTGGCATTCAAAATAGAGAACAAAAACTAAGAAAAATACTTACTTCAAAAAACACCTTAATACCGGTTGAGGAAACAAAAAAAGTCCCAAAGAAAAAGAAAAGAATGTTACGTTCTATAGCTGATGTGTTATCTGTAATGAAGCGTATTCAATTTACATACACCGAAAATAACGGTAAGGTTCTGCCAGGATATTTACCGAGTTTAGGTTTTGGAGGCACATTACAACCCACCCCAGGCTTTACTTTTGGAAGTCAAGCAGATGTTCGATATGAAGCAGCTCGTAACGGATGGCTAACAGACTTCCCTGATTTTAACCAGCAATTTACAAAAATTCATAACAATCAATTAAAGGTCTCAGGGCAATTTGATTTTGGAAAAGGATTATTAATTGATTTTACAGCCGAACGAAACTTCTCTGAAAACTTATCTGAGAATTTCTCTGTAATTAATGGGTCCTACGTTCCTTTAAATCCAAACACCTATGGTAATTTTGGGATATCAACCTTATTAATTAAAACAGCATTCAATACCCCTTCAGGGTCCTATAACCCTAACTTCGAGAAGTTCCGAGAACACCGATTAGTAGTGGCACAGCGTCTTGCTACAGCGGCAGGAATACCAGCTGCAGATGTTGATGAAGAAGGCTTTCCTAGAGGATTTGGTAGGACTAGTCAAACCGTGATTATTCCGTCATTTTTAGCTGCATATTCTGGCACATCGGCAGAACGTATTTCTTTGGAACCAATCAAGAAAACCCCCTTGCCCAATTGGAGTTTAAAATATACAGGATTAATGGACATCAAGTCTTTGAAAAAAATATTCAATCGTTTTTCATTAACTCATGCATACAGATCTAGTTATACCATTAATAATTTCCAGTCCAATTTAGACTATGATCCAGCAATTCCAAACCAATTGGATGACGGAGGTAATTTTATTCCTGCTACCTTATTTTCAAACCTAAACTTGGTAGAGCAGTTTAACCCACTTTTACGAGTAGATTTAGAATTAAAAAATTCATTTAAATTTTTAGCCGAACTCAAAACAGATCGGGCACTTTCTTTAAGTCTGGATAATAACTTATTAACCGAATCTAGAGGACAAGAATATATAGTTGGAATGGGGTATCGAATAAAAGATTTACGAATTAGAACCCGAGTTGGAGGGAAACGAACTACGCTTTCAGGAGACCTAAATATTAAGGCTGATTTATCTTATCGGAACAACATAACCGTCCTACGAAACCTAGAAATAGACAACAATCAAGTTACAGCTGGGCAGACTTTATGGTCCATTAAGCTAACAGCAGATTACGCACTCTCAAAAAACCTTACAAGTCAATTTTTTTACGATCATAACTTCTCTGAATTTGCTATTTCGTCTGCTTTTCCACAAACATCAATTCGTTCCGGTATAAGCATTCGATATAATTTTGGGAATTGATAGAGAGAATCTGTTATATTTGTTTTTTTAAAACAACCAAAAGATGAACACACCCACTACATTAAAATACACTAAAGACCACGAATGGATTTCTATTGAAAATGGAATTGCAACCGTAGGAATTACTCAATTTGCTCAAGGTGAATTAGGAGATATTGTATACGTTGAAGTTGAAACTTTAGATGAAAAGCTTGAAATAGCCGAAGTCTTTGGAACTGTAGAGGCAGTAAAGACAGTTTCAGATCTTTTTATGCCACTTTCTGGCACCATTATAGAATTTAACGAGTTTCTAGAAGATGAGCCAGAAATGGTAAATGAAGACCCTTATGGAAAGGGATGGATGATTAAAATTCAATTAGACAATGAAGCACAAATAAGTGAACTGCTTGATGCAGATGCTTACAACCAGATAATAGGTGCTTAGATATAGATTTACTTTTATTGCTTTTGCTTTAGGAATTGGTATTGTTATTCTTTCGACCATACCTTTAGCTTTTCCTCAAAAAGAAGCTCAGGTCATAGAAATTGACAAGCTCGCGCACGTGTTTGCTTATTTTTGTTTCGCAACAAGTCTTTTTTTGGCTTTAGATCTAGATTGGAAATTTAAAACATCAAAAAACTCGACTATTATAAGTGCATTTGCTCTGGGTTTGGTTCTCGAAATCATTCAAGGAAGCTTTCTGCCTTACCGAAGCTTTGAGCTTTATGATATATTAGCGAACACTCTAGGAATAGTTTTGTTTATTTTTTTATCAAAAAGAGTTAAAAAGTTATTGTCAAATGCCGTATTTTTATAAATTAGCTATCTAAATAACGTTCTATGCAACTGAAAAAAAACCCAAAAGCTGACTTGACCAAAAACAGCAGTCTGTATTTTGCAATTGGCCTTGCCTCAGTGCTTCTGTTTTCATGGGTAGCCATCGAGTGGAAGACCTATGAAAAATCAGCTTTCGATTATGAAGCTCTTAATGTCGATGACGAAGATGATGAAGAAGTTCCGATTACAGAACAAATAAAAACACCACCGCCACCGCCACCGCCACCACCAGCTCCAGAAGTAATTGAGATTGTTGAAGATGAAGAAGATATTGAAGAAACAGTAATTGAATCTACCGAAACAGATCAAGAAGAAATTGTTGAGATTGTTGATGTCGTTGATGATTTTGAAGATGTAGATGTGCCTTTTGCGGTTATTGAAGATGTCCCTTTGTTTCCTGGATGTGAGAAAGTAGCTAAGTCAGATCGAAGAAAATGTTTTCAAGAGCAAATCAACAAACATATCCGTAAGAATTTCCGTTACCCTGAAATCGCTCAGGAAATGGGAGTCCAAGGAAGAGTTTATGTAAATTTCATTATTTCTAAAGATGGAAGTATCACTAACATTAGAATGCGTGGTCCGGATAAAAACTTAGAGAAAGAAGCAAAACGAATTATATCAAAGCTTCCTAAAATGACCCCAGGAAAACAAAGAGGTCGCCCAGTACGAGTGCCTTTTAGCATTCCTATATCATTTAGATTACAATAAAAACATATCCTATTTTAACTAAAGCCCGAAGGAAACTTCGGGCTTTTTGGTTGGCTATAATTTAGATTTATGTTTCTATGGTAAATAAGGTATTGTACATTATCTTTGCACAAGAATATGAATGTAGATAAAATTCAAATAGACACCGCCAGCCCATCTTCATTATCACTTTTTTTGGACGACTTTAAACAGTTGACAAAAGTGCGTCTGGCTTTGAGTGTTGTTTTTTCTTCAATTGCAGGTTATTTGTTAGCTGCAGATGTTCCTGTTTTAACCGATATGATTTTATTGGCCTTCGGAGGTTATTTTATGGTTGGAGCTTCAAATGCTTTTAATCAAGTTATAGAAAAAGACCTTGACGCACTCATGAATCGAACCAAAAACAGACCTCTCCCTTCGGGAAGAATGTCGGTTCAATCGGCCCTTGTAATCGCTGGGATTCTAACGATTTTAGGTTTGTTAGTTTTATGCACAATAAACACTAAAACAGCTTTTTTTGGAGGTCTTTCAATTTTCTTATATGTGTGTGTGTATACACCCCTAAAAACAAGAACACCTTTGGCTGTTTTTGTTGGTGCCTTTCCTGGAGCAATACCTTTTATGTTAGGTTGGCTAGCCTACTCAGATCAGTTTGGTATAGAACTTGGAGTTTTGTTTATGATTCAATTCTTCTGGCAATTTCCACACTTTTGGGCTATTGGGTGGATGCTAGATGATGATTATAAAAAAGCAGGTTTCAAAATGTTACCTTCAGGTAAAGCAGATAAAGCAACGGCTTTTCAGATTGTCTTTTACACCCTTTGGATGCTTGTGATTTCTTTATTGCCCGTCACCGCCTTTACAGGAAGTTTTAATTTAAGTATGGTGGGTGCTATTATAGTAGGGATTTTAGGTTTGGTTATGTTGTATTTTGCTCTTCAATTAATGTTTTTGAAAACAAAAGAAGCAGCAAAAAAATTAATGTTTTCTAGTGTAGGGTATATTACACTTGTTCAAATTATATATGTAATTGATAAAATGATTTTGTAAATGGAAAAGACGATGCAAGAAAAAAACGCTCGAGCCAAAAAAATGATGCTTTGGTTTGCAATGATTAGTATGACGATGACATTCGCAGGATTAACCAGCGCCTATGTAGTTAGTAGTTCTAGAGCAGATTGGTTAACATCTTTTGAATTACCCGATGTATTTACGTACAGTACGATTCTTCTTTTACTGAGTAGTATTTCTTTTTTTCTTGGAAAAAAGGCTTTGAATCAAGGAAAAACATCACTTCAAAAAACATTTCTTTGGACTACCTTAGGGCTAACCTTATTATTTGTTTATTTTCAATTTACAGGGTTTTCAGAGATTATCGCTCAAGGATATTACTTTACTGGAGCTGCAAGCTCCATAACTACCTCATTTATATACGTTTTAGTATTACTCCATCTTGCCCATGTTTTTGGTGGTTTAATTGTTTTAATGATCGTGATTTTCCAAAGCTATAAAAACGCTTACACCCCAGATCAAAAACTCGGGTATGAGCTGGCAGAATTATTTTGGCATTTTCTTGATTTTTTATGGATTTATTTATACGTTTTCGTGAGCGTGTATAGTTAAAAAAAATACTATTTTTGTAAAATTAAAATTTGATAGTTTTTTATGGAAGTTACAGCTAACAAGATAAAAGAAGAGTCCAACCCTTGGGGTGGAGGCGCTAAACCACTAAATGCAGGTTATGGGAAAATGATGATGTGGTTTTTCATCGTTTCTGATGCATTAACATTTACTGGCTTCCTAGTCGCTTACGGTTTTTCTAGATTTAAAAATATTGATTCGTGGCCTATAGCCGATGAGGTGTTTAATCACTTTCCGTTTTTACACGGAGTTGATGCTCCCATGTACTATGTTGCTTTGATGACTTTTGTGCTTATTTTCTCTTCGGTTACAATGGTATTAGCGGTAGACGCAGGACACCACATGAACAAAGCAAAGGTTACTTTTTATATGTTGCTTACCATTATTGGAGGTGCAATTTTTGTTGGATCTCAAGCATGGGAATGGAAAAACTTTATTAAAGGTGAGTATGGGGCACTAGAAACCAAAGGAGGTCAAATACTTCAGTTTATGGACGCAGAAACAGGTGAGCGCGTTGCTCTAGAAGCCTTTGCTGCCAACATCGACACACCACGAGTTACTCACGAAGAAAGCAACGGAATTTGGTTTTTTGGCGAAACTAGCCTTCCAAATTATAGTGTTGAAGAGGTGACTGCAGGTTTTGTAGCTCACGAAAAGTTGGTTATAAAAAGTGAAAAAATTGATACTTCAGGGCATAAAATTATACTTTCGAGAGAAGATTCTTTACTCCAATTAGAAGGAGCCATCAATGTTGTAGAAGGGGCGAACCTAATCCACAACGAATATGGAAACCGACTCTTTGCTGACTTTTTCTTCTTCATAACAGGATTTCACGGATTCCACGTTTTTTCAGGAGTTGTAATTAATATCATTATTTTCTTCAATGTTATAATGGGTACTTATGAAAAAAGAGGACACTATGAAATGGTTGAGAAAGTTGGTCTTTACTGGCACTTTGTAGATTTAGTTTGGGTATTTGTATTCACATTTTTCTATCTTGTTTAATTAATATAAAATATAAATCATGGCACACGATACAGAAAACTTAGCCATCTTCAGAGGATTATTAAAATTCAAGTCAAACGTTCAGAAAATCTGGGGGGTTTTGATCTTTTTATCTATAGTTACAACAGTTGAGGTAATACTCGGGATTGTTAAGCCCCAAAGTCTTATGGGGATGTTTTTAGGGATGAAAATCTTAAACTGGATATTCATCATATTAACGATTGTAAAAGCATATTATATTGCTTGGGACTTTATGCACATCCGCGACGAAAAAGGTAGCTTCAAAGGATCTATCGTATTTCCTTTAGTACTCTTAATCCCATTCTTAAGTTGGATTCTAATAGTAGAAGCTGATTATATTTTTGAGGTTATGCGTACCGGTTTTGTGAGTTGGAATTTCTAAATTAATCAATGGAAAATAACTCCTTTAAAAAGTTCTTAGTGCTTGGAATCCTTTTTGTATTCCCAATCGTGATTTACCTTTTTTTTGCTTCTGGAATTAATAATTTCGCAAAACTTCCAATTCTTACAGAAAATCTTCCTGAAATTAATTCTTGGACAACCCTAGACGGTCCTGCTGTTAAATTGAATGATAAGATTACTGTTTTAGGTTTTTGGGGGAATGACTTAGAAAACAAAAAAGGAGATGCGTTTAATTTGAATCAAAAAATATACAAACGATTCTATAAATTCAAAGATTTTCAGTTTGTAATTGCAGTTCAAGATAGCCTTCAAGATGAAATTAAAGAGATTGTTTCAGAGATTCAAATAGGTGTTGGGACTGACATGGTGAATTGGAAATTTATTTTTGGTAATCCTGAACAAATTAAAGCCTTATTTAAAAGCCTACAAAGTGATGTAGTTTTATCCCCTAAGCAAAGTACATCTACTGTTTTTATTATTGATAAAGACAAAACACTTCGAGGACGTGATGATGATGAAGATGTCGGAACTTTGTATGGTTACGACGCTTCTTCTGTTGCATCGCTTAATAATAAAATGACAGACGATGTCAAAGTGATTTTGGCACAATACCGATTGGCTCTTAAAGTTAACAACGCCAGAAGACAGAATTAGAATAGAGTTATTATAATGGACACATTTAATGTCATTAAATACTACATTTAAAAAATGAAAAAATCTTCTTATTTAGGACTTATAGTCATCGTAATCATTTTTGCTGTAATAGTTGTTCCAAAAATCTATTCCCGTCTTTCTGACAACACTACTGTGGAAAGTAGCCGATCTGTTAAGCCAGGATTCAAGTCGCTTGATTACATTAAGAATAATGGAGAACCTAGAAAAGTTCCAGATTTTCTGTTTCTAAATCAAGACAGCCTTTATGTTTCTAACGAAGATTATTTAGGTAAGGTTTATGTTGTAGAATTTTTCTTCACGAGTTGCCCTTCAATTTGTCCGATCATGAATAAAAATATGAAAATCATTAATGATAATTTCGGGGATAAAAGTGATTTTGGGATTGCCTCTTTTACTATAGACCCAGAACATGACACTCCATCCGTTTTAAAAAGCTACTCCGAAGGATATGTTGGGAGTTCAACTTCTTGGAATTTTTTAACAGGACCTAAAGTTACTGTATATGATTTAGCAAATAATGGATTTAATATATTTGCAAAAACAAATCCAGCGATTGCCGACGGATTTGAACATTCGGGATCTTTTGCTTTAATTGATAAAAAGGGTTTTATCCGTTCTCGTCAAGACAACTATGGTAATTCAATTATTTATTACAGCGGAATAGACGAGGAAAACGATAAAGAGCAAGGGGTAGATATGCTTTTAAACGACATCGAACTTTTACTTAACGAACACTAAATTATTATGAATGCTAGTAAATCTTCATTAAAATATAAAAAAGCGATTGTTGGGGTTTCGATAGTTATTCCAGTTGTTGTAGCCATTTTGTTTAGATTCCGATTAGAAAATGTCCAATCATTTTCATTTCTTCCACCAATCTATGCTGCTATTAATGGTTATACTGCAATTGTTTTATTAATTGCATTATGGGCAATTAAAAAACGTAAGATAAATTTGCATGAGCAGTTAATGAAAACGGCTATTGGCCTTTCTTTAACCTTTTTGTTGATGTATGTTGCTTATCATTTAACTTCGGATCCAACTAAATTTGGTGGTGATGGGTGGGCTAAAGTGCTTTACTTTGGGATCCTTATTTCACATATATTATTATCAATTGCTTTGATTCCGTTGGTTTTAATTTCCTTTGTTCGAGGAATATCTCAACAATTTAAACAGCATAGAAAAATCGCAAGAATTACATTTCCAATATGGCTCTACGTAACAGTTACAGGAGTTGTAGTCTATTATATGATTTCCCCGTATTACAATTAACAACTTTGTTTCAATGAAAAAAATAATTCTGCTTATCGTTTTCTTGTTTCTGGTCGGATCGTTTGATTCAGAAGCTCAATGTTCTATGTGTAGAGCGGTTCTTGAATCCGAAGAAGGACAGCAAACAGCAAAAGGGATTAATAATGGAATTGTATATTTGATGGCTATTCCATATGTCTTAGTTGGTGTTGTTGGATATGCAGTCTTTAGACTTTTAAAAAAATAATAATTTTAATGTAACTTTTTTGTTTTTTTGACGTCTTATAAATAAGTTTTGGTTCAAAAGACATTTATATTCCAAACCCATGATACAAATAAAAAATCTTCATAAATCCTATAAAATGGGTAATTCATCACTTCACGTGCTAAAAGGCATTGATTTTGAAGTTCAACAAGGTGAGTTAGTTGCAATAATGGGCTCTTCTGGATCTGGAAAATCTACACTCCTTAATATTTTAGGTATGTTAGATGTTCTTGATGAGGGTTCTTATACATTAGACGATGTTTTAATTAAAGATTTGGATGAAACAAAAGCTGCGAAATACCGTAACAAGTTTTTGGGTTTTGTTTTTCAGTCCTTTAACCTAATTAATTATAAAACTGCTATTGAGAATGTTTCTCTGCCACTCTACTATCAAGGTATAGCCCGTAAAGAAAGACAAGAAGAGGCTTTAAAATATTTAACTATGGTTGGTTTGGCTGAATGGGCAACTCACTTACCCAGCGAGCTCTCAGGAGGTCAAAAACAAAGGGTTGCAATTGCACGTGCAATGGCTTCTAAGCCAAAAGTGCTTTTGGCAGATGAACCAACAGGAGCTTTAGACACAACAACTTCTTATGAAGTAATGGATTTGATCCAAAAAATCAACGAAGAAGGAAACACAATATTAGTAGTAACACACGAAGAAGATATTGCTAAAATGTGTAAACGCATTGTAAAGTTAAAAGACGGCGTTATTGTTGAAGATAAAAAGGTAAAACAAGTTATAGCAGCGGATTATGTTTAGTAGAGATCGTTGGCAAGAAATATTTGACACCATTCGAAAGAATAAACTGAGAACCTTTCTTTCAGGTTTTACAGTTGCATTGGGTATTTTTATCTTTATAATCCTTTTTGGTTTTGGAAATGGTCTTAAAAATCAATTTAAAGAATTTTTCTTAGATGATGCTACCAATACAATAACTTTGTTTGCGGGAAAAACTTCAATGCCCTACCAAGGGTTCAAATCAAATCGTCGCATTGAATTTGATAACTCAGATTTAGCCGACATTAAAGAAAATTTTCCCTTTTTTCTAGAATATATTACTCCTAGAATTTCAAGGAGTGCTTCTGTAAAATACAAGAATGAGTTTGACAATTACTCTACTAGAGGTGTTGGACCTGCTCATCAGTTCGCAGAGAAAACCATTATGATGAAGGGGCGTTACATCAATGAAAAAGACATCGAAAACAAAACAAAGTATGCTGTTATTGGTCGTTTAGTTGCTCAAGATTTGTTTAATCAAGGTGATGCGCTAGGACAATTTATTGAAATTGGAAATAGCGTTTTTAAAGTAATAGGAATATTTCAAGATGATGGAGGAGATCGAGAAGAGCGTTATATTTATATACCATACACTACAAGACAATTACTTGAAAAAAGTAATGATAAAGTAGATCAAATAGTATTGGCTTTTAAGCCTCAATTGGGCCACTCGGGATCTTTAGTTTTTGAAAGAAAATTACGTGAGTTTTTAAAGAAGAAAAAATCAATTGCGCCTAAAGATCCAAATGGAATTTTCTTTAGAAATAGAGCAGATATATTAAAACAAAATCAACAATTTGCCAATGTACTTCAGCTGATTGTAACCTTTGTTGGTCTAGGAACCTTGATTGCGGGTATAATTGGAATTTCGAACATTATGGTTTTTGTAGTCAAAGAAAGAACCAAAGAATTGGGAATAAGAAAAGCTCTTGGAGCAACTCCAAAATCGGTAATTCAAATGATCCTTCAGGAATCTGTTTTTATTACTACCATATCAGGATATGTTGGACTATTTATAGGGATTTTTGTACTAAAGTCTATTGGAGTTTCCCTTCAAGATTACTTCATTAAAGACCCATATATTGATACTACAACAGCTTTATTTGCTACAATAATATTAATCTTATTTGGCGGAATCGCAGGATATATACCAGCTAAACGTGCTGCACGAATTAAACCCATAGTTGCTCTTAGAGATGAATAGTTTAAAAATAATATTTGATCGAGATACCTGGCAAGAGATTTTTGGCTCTATTCAGAAAAACAAAGTACGAACTGCTATTACAGTAATTGGTGTTTTGTGGGGAATCTTTATTTATATAGCACTTTCAGGAGCTGCTAAAGGTCTAGACAATGGCTTTGAACGTCAGTTCGAAAACGTTGCTATGAATTCAATGTTCGTTTGGGCTCAGAGTACAAGTGTACCCTATCAAGGATTTAAAACCGGAAGAAGGCCACAACTTAAGATTCAAGACGTTCAAACTCTTAAGAACAATATTCCAGCAATTCAATTCATCGCACCTAGAAATGCAAAAGGTATATTCGATGGTTCTGGCGGATCTCAAATGGTACGAGGCTCTAAATCGGGGACTTACACTACTTATGGTGATTTCCCGGAATATACTAGAATTGCTACTAAGAAAATTTACGATGGTGGGCGTTTTATAAATCAAGCTGACATTGATGCAGAAAGAAAAGTATGTGTTATCGGAGAACGCACACAAAAAGAATTATTTGAAGAAGGAGAAAGCCCAGTAGGGAAATACATTCGCATAGACGATATTTATTTTCAAGTTATAGGAGTTCATAAATTTATTGAGGGCGGAGGTTTTGAAAGTGATGGGGACGTTTTTATACCTTTTTCCACATATAAAAAACTCTACAATACTGGAGACAATGTAGATTGGCTTACAATAGCAGCATTTGACGATGCCGATGTCCTAGAAGTAGAAGCGCAAGTAAAACAAACGCTTAAAAGAATTCACCGGATATCTCCAGAAGATGAACGTGCTTTTGGATCCTTTAATCTTGGAGAAATTTTCGGACGGATCATGGGCTTTTCAAAAGGAATGACCTTTTTGTCTCTTATTGTAGGAATTGCTACTATTATAGCAGGTGTAATTGGAATTGGAAACATCTTATTAATTTCGGTTAAAGAGCGAACCAAAGAGTTAGGAATTAGGCGTGCATTAGGAGCTACTCCCGCAGAAGTTAGAGCTCAAATTATTTTAGAATCTGTTTTTTTAACTTTTGTAGCTGGTGTTTTCGGAATCATACTTGGAGCTTTTGTTTTGTCAGGAATAGATGCCGCTACTGCAGATTTAGATGATTTCCCTTACACTAATCCAACGGTACCCATATCCTTCGTTCTTGGAGCGCTAGCAATTATGGTAACCTTGGGAACCTTAATTGGTCTAATACCGGCACAACGAGCAGTAAGTATAAAACCTATTGATGCTCTTAGAGAAGAATAACATAATCAAATCTAGAAATAACTAATAAACCATTACCCATGAAAAAAGTATTTAAATATATATCAATAGCCGCCATTCTATTTGGAGTCCTTTATGCAGCTACTTATTTCATCAAGTCAAACAGTAAGCCTTCTATTCAATACGATACGCAGACCGCTTTAATTACTTCTATTGAAATGAAATCTGTAGCTACTGGAAAAGTAGTTCCTGAAGATGAAGTTGAAATCAAACCTCAAATCTCTGGAATAATCGAAACACTTTATGTTGAAGAAGGAGATAATGTTAAAACGGGAGATCTATTAGCAAAAGTAAAAGTTGTTCCTAATGAGCAGTCTTTGAATAGTGCTAAGGGTCGTTTGGCCAACACCAAAATTTTGATGGAAAACGCCAAAATCGAATATAATAGAAATAAAAGTCTTTTCGATAAAGAAATTATTTCTCAACAAGACTTTCAAAATGCAGAATTAAACCTCAGCAGAGCAATGCAGGATGTTTCTAATGCAGATACTGATTTACAGATAATCAAATTAGGCTCAGCAGGTGGTTCAGCAACTGCTAACACTAATATTCGTGCTACTGTGGCAGGTACTGTACTTGAAATGCCTATTAAAGAGGGAGATCAAGTAGTTGAGAGTAATACCTTTAATAACGGAACAACAATTGCAATTATAGCTGACCTGAGTAAAATGATTTTCGAAGGGAAAGTTGATGAGTCTGAAGTCGTAAAATTGAAAGTAGGTATGCCACTTACAGTTAATCTTGGTGCAATTCAAGACAAAGAATTCGAAGCTAAATTAAAATTTATTGCTCCTAAAGGTAATGAAGAGCAAGGAGCAGTTCAGTTTAAAATTGAAGGAGACGTTTACTTGGATAAAGACTTTTTTGTTCGAGCAGGATACAGTGCTAACGCATCCTTAGTTCTAGAACGTAAAGACAGCATTTTGGCTATACCTGAAGCGTTGTTACAATTTGATAAAAAATCAGAAAAGCCTTATGTTGAGGTTCAAATTAACGATCAAAAATTCGAACGTCGAGATATCAAAACTGGTATTTCTGACGGGATTAATGTTGAAATAATTTCTGGAATAACCATCGAAGATAATATCAAAGTATGGAATCAAACAGAAGAAGAAAAGAAGGAAGACGAGGACGAGGCTTCTAAAAACAACTAAGTATAATTCCTACTTTATTATGAGATATACCACATTAAAAATCACGTTTACAGCCCTTATCTTTTGTGTTTCTTTTTATATGCAAGGACAAACACTTACTCTTCAAGAGTGTGTTGAACTTGCCCTTGAAAAGAACATTACCATTAAGCAATCGGAATTGGATATTGCAAATGCTGAATTAGATAAGAGTAATGCTTTTGGGAATTTTCTTCCCAATATCAACGCGCAAACAAGTCATTCTTGGAACATTGGACTGAATCAGAATATTACTACAGGATTATTAGAAAACTTGACAACGCAATTTTCTTCTTTAGGAGTTAATATGGGAGTTGATGTTTATAATGGATTACAAAATGTTAAACGTTTACACCGTGCTAATCTGGCAATTATTGCGCAGCAGTACAATCTAGCAGACATTACAGATGACACCGCGCTTTTAGTTGCAAATTCTTACTTACAAGTAATGTTCAATAGAGAACAACTAGGGGTTCAAGAAAGTCAATTTGCTGTTTCTTTGAAGGAGTTAGAACGTACCAAAATATTAATTGAAGCTGGGGTTCTGACAACAAGGGATATTTTTGAAATAGAAGCTACCATTGCTTCTCAACAACAGTCAGTTGTTCAAGCTCAAAATAATTTACGATTAACTAAAATCAACTTAGCCCAATTGCTATTGATTACAGATTACGAAAGTTTTGATATTGCCGTTGAAGCTTTTGATGTTCCATTCCCTCAAATTTTAGATGAAACACCTAAAGCTATTTTTGAAAAAGCATTGTCTAACAGAAATGACATCAAGCTATCTTTAACCAACTTGGAAATTTCTAAAACAGATATCGAAATAGCAAAGACTTCTTTGCAACCCTCTCTATCTGCATTTTATAGTTACAGTACAAGAATTTCATACAGCGATCGATTAACGGGAACAGGTGTTTTCAATCAATTTCCAATTGGAACAGTAGCCGCAACAGGTCAAGAAGTTGTTACACAAGTCGAGCAAAGAGGCGTAATTGGACCAAGTTCTTTTGTAGACCAACTTCAAACGAATGATGGTCATAATTTTGGAATTCAATTGAGTATTCCAATTTTAAATGGATTTTCTGCAAAGAACAACGTAAAGCGAAGTAAAGTAAATTTGATGCGTTTTGAAAATCAATTTGAGCAACAAAAACTCGGCTTAGAAAGTACAGTTAACCAAGCTTACAATGACGCAAAAGGAGCTTTTAATTTTTACAAAGCTGCTCAAAAAACTGTAATAGCTCGAAATGATGCATACCAAGACGCCACTAAAAGATTTGATGCAGGTGTTATGAATTCTTTCGAATTCACTCAAATCAAGCAGCGTTATGAAGCATCAGTATCGGATGAGTTACGAGCTAAATTTGATTATGTTTTTAAACTTAAAGTTTTGGAATTTTATTTTGGGCTAAAACTTGAAATTTAGAAGCAGGTTCTTCTTAGTTTTGCGTTATGGCTTATCTATTACATATCGAAACTGCTACAACCAATTGTTCCGTAGCATTATCACAAAACGGAAATCTGCTTCATTGTATAGAAAACAACGAAGCAGATTTTCGACATAGCGACCACCTCCATCTTTTTATTGAAAAACTCTTAAAAGAAAGTAACCTTCAAATAAACCAATTGTCTGGAGTAGCGGTAAGCATGGGCCCGGGTTCTTATACAGGACTTCGTATAGGAGTTTCTACTGCAAAAGGACTATGCTACGCATGCGACATCCCTTTAATAGCAATCAACACATTAGAAGTCCTTGCTGAAGCTTATAGTCCAGTAGATTCTGACTTATTAATCCCCATGTTAGATGCCAGAAGAATGGAAGTATTTGCTCTTGTTCTTAATTCAAAGAAAGAAATCTTGAAGCCTACCTTCGCAGAGATAGTATCTTCAAATTCTTTTCAGGAATTTCAAGGTAAAGGGCGCTTGGTGTTTTTTGGGAATGGAGCTCACAAATGCAAAGGAATAGTACCGGACTCAAAAACAATTTATGTTGATGAGCTTCAGTTTCCTTCAGCTCAAAACATGATAAGCAGAGCAACTGCTAAATTTGAGGCGAACCAAACCGAAGATGTAGCTTATTTTGAGCCTTTTTACCTTAAAGATTTTTATTCTACAAAAACTAAGAATTAAAATACTCCTCTAGTTTTTGCTTTACTGCCTCTATATCTTCCAGTGGAAGTTCACATTGATTGTTTCTACATAAGTAGAACATTGTTTTTTCTGTAGAACCTCTGTTTTGAAACAAGGGTAGTCTGGACTGTTCTGCTGCGGCCCAACTACAATTGATGGTATTTAGCATTTGAAGCTCTTTTATTTCCTCTTTTGCATCAGGTCCAACAGCTACGATTTCAAAGCTGGGTTTTGATATTCTTAAGCCTACTAAAAGCCAGTAAGAGTAGTTCCTAGGGTAGTTGATAAGCTCTGATTTACAGGCCATAACCATTTCTTTCGCTAGTTTTCTATAGTCAGGTTTTAATAAATGACTAGAGAGACGGACTAAATTTTCTGCCATAACCGCATTAGAAGACGGAATTACATTATCAGAAGTTTCTTTGGTTCTAAGCACCAAGTCCGAAGTTGGACTGAAGTAGAATAAAGGTCCGTTTTTGTCTTTAAAAAGAACAATACAAACTTCAGTTATTTTTTCAGCCTCTAGAAGATAGCGCTCATTAAAAACAGTCTCATAGGCATCTATAAATAGCTTGATTATTGCAGCATAATCCTCCAAAAAACCATCTATTTTATTAACCCCACCCTTAGAAATTCGTTTTAACTTCCCCGTTATAGAAACAAAATTTCTTTCTATAAAATCTAGATTCTTAAGTGCTAAATTTAGATGTGACGAGTTTTTGAAACTTGTATAAGCTTCCAAAAGTCCTGAGGTAAGTAAGGCATTCCAAGAACAAATTATTTTGTCATCGAGTCGAGGGGATGAGCGCTTATCACGCTCCTTTAAAAGGACTTCATTCCAACCCAAAACCTTTAACTTTAATTCAGACAACTCTAGTCTATGAAGCTTTGAAAACTCTTCATCGCTTTGCATTCTTCTCAAAACATAATTTCCTTCTTCCCAATACCCATCCTCATCAATTGAATAGAAAGCAGAAACTAAAGGGTACTCTTTAGGGAATAGTTTTTCAATTTCTTTTTGTGTCCAGACGTAATATGCTCCCTCAACTAGTTTTTTGTTTTGATTTAGGCTATCTGCATCCAATGCAGCATAAAAACCGCCTTCAGGAGAACATAAATGTTCTTTAAAAAATAAAATGGTTTTATCTACTGTTTCTTTATATAAGGCTTCGGGCTTTTCTTTATAGGCTTGTGCATATAAAGAAATTAATTGCCCATTATCGTAACCCATTTTTTCGAAATGGGGAATGTGCCATTGATCATCAACTGCGTAGCGAGAAAACCCACCGTGAACTGCATCGAAAATTCCGCCTAAAGCCATTTTTTTAAGAGAAAAATGAAAATGATTTCGAGCAAGTGTATTAGAACAAAGCAGACCGCCTTGGTAAAAAAACTTAAGTAAAGTTGGCATCATAAACTTTGGTGCTCCGATCAGACCACCGTTTCTAGAATCTATTTTAGAAAGTAAAGCTTCTAAACTTGCTGATATTTCATCTAAACTCAAGCTTTCTTTTGAAGCTTCATTTAACTCAAAACTTGCCAACCCTTTTTCTAAGTTATCGGCATACTGAATTAGTTCTTCTGGTTTATCTTTAGCTAGAGTACTGATTTGAGACAAAACTTGTAGCCATCGGTCTTTTGGAAAGTAGGTTCCTCCCCAAATTGGTCGGCCATCGGGCAAAGCAATCATGTTTAATGGCCAACCACCTTGACCACTTATCAATTGTAGCGCGTTCATATAAACTTGATCGACATCTGGACGTTCTTCTCGATCCACTTTAATATTCAGAAAATTAGCGTTCATAACTGAAGCAACTTCTTCGTCTTCAAAACATTCATGCTCCATAACATGACACCAATGACACGATGCATACCCAATACTAATTAAAAGCAGTTTACCCTCTTCTTTAGCTTGACCTAAGTGCTGCTGTGCCCACGGAAACCAGTCTACTGGATTATGAGCATGTTGAAGTAAATAAGCGCTTAGCTCATCGATTAAAGCGTTTGTGTGGAGTTTAGATTTCAAGGGGCTTATCCATTGATAGCATTTACAGTAGAAACTTTTCCAGGCAACATTTCTTTAAGCATGTTTTCAATTCCACTTTTTAATGTGAAAGTGGAAGATGGACAACCACTGCATGCACCCTGAAGGATTACTTGTACGCTTTTATCATCGGTATTATAGGAGTCAAAAAGTATATTTCCTCCATCAGCCGCAACAGCTGGCTTGATGTATTCTTCTATAATTCCAACGATTTGTCGAGAAATTTCATCTAAGGGTTCAGAAGATGATTCTGAATTTTTTTCCACTGCTTCTTCTTGAACTGGTATCATGATTTCATTCCCTTCTTCTAAGTAAGAACGAAGAAATTCACGAATTTCGAGTACAATCCCGTCCCATTCAGAAACATCAAATTTGGTTATTGAAATGTAATTAGTATCCATAAAAACTTCCTTTACAAAGGGGAAGTGAAATAATTTTTGAGCTAAGGGTGCATGCGTGGTTTCGTCGATGGTCTTATATTCAAAAATTTGCTCAACTAATTTTTTATTTGCAACAAACTTCATTACTCCAGGATTTGGAGTGCTTTCTGCATAAATGGTAATAGGAACTTTCTTTAAGGGTTCAGTTTCATTAATAATTACACCTCCCTTGTTGAGGTAATTTTCAATTTCAAGAGACACATCCTGTAATACATCATTCCATTCTAGAATATTAAAACGCTCGATCTCTAATCCTTCTTTTGAAAGTAAAACTGATTTCACAAAGGGTAAATAAAACATTTGCTGAACCAATGGAGCTTCTTTAGCTTCATCAATATTATTATACTTTGAAGCTTGAGCAACTTCTAAAGCAGGCGAAGTTTTAAACAGAGCAATTGTTTTTTCTTTTGTTTGAGATGCGATAACAGAATATGTGGTCATTATATATTTTTTACAAAAATACACAAAACCTTAATCCAATGATAGGATTTAGGTGCTTTCATTTTGGTGAAATTAGTATCTTCGGTTAAAACAAAATTATGTTCATCAAAACCGTACGTGATTTTACTCCTCAATGGGGCTCTGACTGCTTCATTGCCGAAAACGCAACCCTAATTGGTGATTTAGTGATGGGTAACCAATGTTCGGTCTGGTATCAGGCAGTTATTAGGGGAGATGTAAATTCTATTCGTATAGGAAATCGTGTTAATATTCAAGACGGAGCTGTAATCCACGCAACTTACGAGAAAACCAAAACAATAATTGGTAATGATGTTTCTATAGGACATAACGCAATTGTACACGGGTGTATCTTAAAAGACAATGTGTTGGTTGGAATGGGAAGTATCGTTATGGATAACTGTATAGTGGAGTCTAATAGTATTATTGCTGCTGGAAGTGTAGTAACTCAAAACACACATGTACCTGCAGGAACTATATACGCAGGAGTACCCGCTCGAAAAATTAAAGACATTGATTCTGACCTTCAAAAAGGAGAAATAGAAAGAATAGCAAAAAATTATTTAATGTATTCCGGCTGGTTTAAATCGGATCAGTAGAAAGCATTGAGACGTTAGTATTCTTTGGCAGAAAGTTTAACAAAGATGATTCTATTGCAGAGCTGATGTACTGAATACTTCCTTCTTCTTTTCTTGAACTTTGAAGATTATTTTTTTCTAAAATCCTCAATGTTTGTGAAGCTACTGCATCCGAACTGTCTATAATTTGAACCTTATTAGGTAGCAATTTTTTAAGCTGAGGAAGTAAAAAAGGATAATGAGTACAACCCAACACAAGTGTATCTATATTTTGTTTAAGCATGGGTTTAATATAAGATTCCAACAAAACAGATAATTTTGGGTCGTCTAACGAACCACTTTCTATAAATTCGACTAAACCGCTTCCCATTTGTTCTATAAGCTGAACATCTTTAGCAAAAGTTGCACTTGTTTTGGCAAATAATGAACTACTGAGTGTTCCCTCTGTTGCCAAAACCCCAATACTTTTACTTTTACTTTTAAAGGCTGCTGGTTTTATTGCTGGCTCAATTCCTATAAAAGGAACTGAATAGTTAGATCTTAGCGTTTCAATCGCGTTAGTCGTTGCTGTATTGCAGGCTACTATAATTAGCTTACAGCCTTTTTCAATTAAGTGGTCGGTTATAGTTTCACAGCGATTAACTATAGATTCTTTATTTTTTAGACCATAAGGGGCAAAGGCATCATCAGATACATATAGAAAATTCTCATTTGGCAATATAGATCTTAGTGCTGGTAAAAGCGAAAGCCCTCCAATCCCAGAGTCGAAAACACCTATAAATGAATTTTTATTTGTTTTCATTGTAAAAAAAAACTACCTTATTAAAATAAGGCAGTTTTATTATTTAGAGTAAGTTTTCTTAAAAACCTAATTCAACTTTAACTTCTGCCTCAAGGTCTTTCCCTTCAGAAACAAGAACTCCTCCACCTGCACTTGCATCAAGTACATATTCAAAGCCTTGTGCAGCAGCAACTTTTTTAATTGCAGCGATAGCCTTATCATATAAAGGACGCATCATTTCAGTTTGTTTTTTTTGTAAATCTTGAGTTGCCGTTTCACGGTATGTTTGAATGTTTTGTTGCATACTCTGCATTTCATTCTGACGTGCTTGGTTAACTATATCAGTTTGGTTTCTTGCCTCAGCTTCATATGCTTGAGCTTTAGCAGTATATTCTTTAATTGAATTCTCAATGTCGTTAGCGTAAGTTTTCTCTAAAGCTTGAATTTGTTTTTGAGCAGCAATAACTTCAGGCATCTCACTGATCAATTTTTGAGTGTCAATATGAGCAATCTTAGACTGAGCAAAAGTTGCTGTCATAGGAAGTGCAATCATTAAAGTAGCGAGTAAAAGTGATTTTAAATTCTTCATTGGTTTTAAATTAAATTGAGAGTATTTTTAGTTGTTTTTTAATTTTTTAATTTGTTCTTGTCTTTTTTTAAGATCTTCTTTTCGATCCTTAATTCGATCTTGAGAATTTATTTTTCTTAAAACTAGGTCGCTAATATCGTAATTTTTTGCGGAATATAACATAACCAAGTCCGAAGATCTATCAAAAATGAAGTCATATTTACGTTCTTTGGCAATTTCTCTAACAATTCCCAATACTCGATCCTGAATTGGCTTCAAAAGTCTGGATTTTTGTTGCATTAAAGCTCCGTTGGGACCGAACTTCTGATTTTGAAGATTTACGATGTCGGCTGCAAAATCGTTTATTACTATTTCCCTATCCATAATCAAGTTTGGAGTAAGTAGTGCCTTTTCAGCATTTAGTGTGTCTTCTAACTTTTTTAGCTGTAATTTTTGAAGTTCAATTTCTTTTTTCCAATCTTCTACTCTTTTATTCAGAAGCACATTGGCGGTTTTATATTCGTCTACATTTTCTAGAATTACATCCATATCGATATAACCAATTCGAACCCCTCTTTGTGCCCAATTTATAGAAGAACATAACAGCGTCACAAAAAGTAATAGGGTGCTAATTTTTTTCATTTCTAAAATTGTTGACCAATTATAAAGTGAGTCTCCCATCCGTGTGGGGAAGGTTCTGCAGTGTTTGCAGCATCAAATCCATAACCGAAATCAATACCTAAAAGTCCAAATGCTGGCATAAAAATCCGAACACCTCCACCAGCTGATCGCTTGGAGTTGAAAGGGTTAAAATCACTAAAACTATTATATCCATTACCTGCTTCAAGAAAAGTAAGTGCATATATCGATGCACTAGGTTTAAGCGTTATGGGATAACGTAATTCTAACGAAAACTTATTATAAATTGTTGATCCATCGCGACTAGATAACGACTGATTTTCATATCCACGAAGGGCAATAGTTTCTCTTCCATCAAGTGAATAATTTGCCATTCCATCTCCTCCAAGGTAAAAACGCTCAAAAGGAATTGCACCACGATCTTCGTTGTAAGTTCCTAAGAAACCGAAGTCAGCCTGAGTTTTTAAAATTAATTTATCAATAATTCGAGTGTACCAAGTTCCATTAAATTTGATTTTATAAAATTCCAACCAACGAAATTTCTCTTGGTCAATTTTAGCTTGATCGGCAACCAGCTCTCCACTAGCATTCAAACTTTTGTATTCAGATAAGTTTTCTAAATTCCCAAAATCTACATCTGAAAATAAAGAGAAAGGGGGAGTAAACTTTGCACTGATCACAAAACTTGATCCAGCAGTAGGAAATATTGGATTTACAGAAGTATTGTTTCTAGAAAGTGAAACGGTATATGATATGTTGTTAGATTCTCCATTTCCGAAGGTAAATAGTCCCGTAAAATAATTTTGTAGGTTATAATATTGATAAGAAACTGCCTGTGAAAGTGTGAAAAAATCATCGGGCACTCTTAGCCTCTTTGCAAGACCTAAGGTTATACTACTAATCTGAAAAGATTGACTTTTATCAGCCCTTTGAGTGAAATAATCGTATCTAAATTGATTGGTTCTTGAGAGTGATGTGGAAAACTGTACAGGTTGTTTTCCTCCTAACCAAGGTTCTGAGAATGAAAAACTATAGGTATTATAAAACTGACTTGCTTGTAAACGTAAACTCAATGATTGACCGTCTCCAGAGGGAACAGGTCTATACGATGCTTTATCGAAGATGTTTCGCATAGAAAAATTATTGAAGGATAATCCAAGTGTACCAATGAAGCCACCACCACCATAACCTCCCTGAAGCTCAATTTGACTAGCACCGGACTCTACTAATCCAAACTCAATATCTACAGTACCTGCATTTGGATCTACGTTTTTGAAATCTGGATTAATTTGTTCCGCATCGAAAAACCCTAATTGGCCTAATTCTCGAACCGTTCGAACAACCATGTCTTTACTATATAGTTCACCGGGTTTTGTTCTTAATTCTCTAAAAATAACATGATCATTAGTTTTGTCGTTACCAATAACAGTGATTTTGTTAAAGGAAGCTAACTTTCCTTCGGTTACTCTGATTTCAAAATTAATGGTATCATTTTCGGCACTTACTTCGACAGCATTAATATTAGAAAACAGATATCCGTTATTTTGATATAGATTGGTAATGTCGTTACCATCTGGTTTAGAATCATCTGCAATTCTTTCTTTCAAAAGAATCCCGTTGTAAGTGTCTCCTTTTTTAATTCCTAAAACCGAAGCTAGAACACGATCAGTATAGGCGGCATTTCCAAGATATTTGATGTCTCCAAAATAATATTGATTTCCTTCTTCTATTGCTATTTTGATAGCAAGATCTGTATTACCGGTATCAATTATTGTGTCAGATTTTATTCGTGCATCACGATAGCCTTTTTCTTTATAGAAATCAATAAGTGAGGTTAGATCTTCTTGGTAGTCTTTGTCAATATATTTTGATTTTTTCCAAAAACGGAAAAACTTTTTTTGTTTTGTGTTCTTAAACCGAGAGGCAAGCTTTAAAGCACTAAACTTTTCAGCTCCTTCAAAATCGATAGATTTTATTTTAACTCGATCCCCACGATCAATATTAACTACCATTTTCAAAACATTCTGTGCAGTAGAGTCAGGGATTGTATTAAGGGTTACTTTGGTATTCAAAAACCCTTCTTTTTTGTATTTATTGACAATATAATTTTTAGTATTTGTCAGAAAGCTTTCTGAAAGCTTTTTTCCTTTTGTTAACTCTGTATCCTTAATTAAGGTTTCAGCTTTATTTTTTTTAACTCCCACTATTTTGACTTCAGATAGTGTTGGTAATTCCTCGATTTCAATTTCAAGAGTCATTAGATTGCCCTTTACATCATCTATATAAAAATTTATATCACTAAAAAGCTCTAGATTCCAAAGCTTTTGAATTACAGCACTGATTTCTTCTCCAGGAATCTGAATTACCTGACCTTTTCTAAGACCACTGTAAGAAACAACAGTTTTGCTACTATAACTCTTCAGTCCAGTTACTTTGATCGAATCAATAGTATATTTCTTCGAAGAATTATAACTCGCCGGAGTTGGATTCTGCGCATGCACTGTTTCTCCCACTAAAAAAAAAGTAAAAGATATAGTTAAGAATAATATTTTTCTATAAAAAGGCTTAAGCCTTGAGTTGTTCACTAGTTTTTCCAAATCTACGTTCTCGTTTTTGGTAATTATGTATTGCTAGATGAAAATCCGATTCATTAAATTCTGGCCAAAGGACTTCTGAAAAATAAAGTTCTGCATAAGCTATTTTCCAAAGCAAAAAGTTACTTATTCTTTGCTCGCCACTGGTTCGAATTAACAAATCTACATCTGGTAAATTTTGCGTGTAAAGATGCTTATTTATTATCGTTTCATCAACATTTTCGGGAGAAATTATATTATTTTTAACTTTAAAAGCGATCTCCATAAATGCCTGAGTCAATTCTTCTTTCCCTCCATAGTTTAATGCTAAAGTCAAAACCATGCCAGAATTGTTTTGAGTAAGCGCTATTGTTTCGTTTAATTCAATCTGAACAGCTTCGGGTAGCTTATTTAAATTTCCTATGGTATTAAGGCTAATGTTGTTTTCAACCATTTGACTCAATTCTTTCTTTAATGCATTGACTAGAAGTGACATTAGAGTGTTCACTTCTTTCTTTGGTCGCTTCCAGTTTTCGGTAGAAAAAGCATAAAGTGTTAAGTTTTTTATTCCTAAACGGGCTGCCTCCTTAACGATTTTTTGGACAGCTTTCGCTCCATTTCTGTGTCCAAAAATCCTGTTTTTGCCCTTTGTTTTAGCCCAACGTCCGTTACCGTCCATAATTATGGCAACATGTGAAGGTATATTAGTTAAATCCAAATTCATTATTTCTCTTTACAATAACACGGTAGTCTTCCAAAGGTAAAGCTTAAAGTTAAACCAGTAAAGACATACCAGTCATTATTATATAGTGCCCCGTGTTTTAGGTTAGGATTTGTTTCAAATTGATTTACTGGATTACTTCCATCTAGATTATCGGTGAATGTATATCGTGCTCCAATTTCAAACCCTAAAACAAACTCTGGGCTCAACTTAGCCTTAACTCCAATGGTTAGCGGTATTGAAAATTCAAGGTCATCATCATACTTTACAGGGTTTAAAGGCTGATTTTTGTCTGTATAAAACAAATCGTATTGAAAATAATTTAGCCCTAAGTATACATAGGGGCTAAAATCTAAATCTTGATCATGTAAATTAAATTCAAAAAAATTAAATTCTACACCTGTAGAAAATTCTATAATTTTATTTGTAGCACCTAAAAAAGTTAAAAAACGATTGAGATCGTTTGTGTGAAAATTTTTATTTTCTAGTTTACTGTACGAAAAACTTCCCCTAAAGGAATACCGTGTAGTAATATTGTATTTATAAATTAAACCGTATGCAGGTGCTTTTGTATTTATAAATTTACGTGATCCGATGTCTCCAACAAGGTTACTACCCCCAAGAAAAACACCTATTTCATGCATTTGAGCGGCTGAAGTAAGCGGGAGGAGTGAAATTAAACAGATCAGGAATATTCTATTCATCAGAACCTGGGCAATGCTAATGTTTAAGGATTATCCAATAAGTGGATATTCCATTACTTTAAACTGATTTTTGATGGAATTATTGTTTAATTTCTAGTGTCCAACCCCCAAAATAATTTGTCTCTTAAAGTTTTGAAAAATGCATTGTCATGCAATTCAACAGTTGCAACTGTAAAAGAAGCTTTTTTTACAAGAATTTTAGTGCCTTGATCTACAGAGATTATTCTGGAATCTAAAGAAAGTAAATGATCCTCTCCACGTCCAGTAACCTCAAGCTCAATACGCGTATTGTTGGGTATTATTAGTGGGCGGATATTTAAATTGTGTGGGGCAATAGGGGTTAGAACAAAACCAGCTGTTTGAGGAGACATTATAGGCCCACCGCTACTTAAGGAGTATCCTGTAGAGCCGGTGGGTGTCGAAATAATCAAACCATCTGCCCAATAAGTTGTTAAGGGTTGATCATCTAAACGGGTATCAATACTAATTAAAGAGGCAGTATTTTTTCTATTAACACTTATTTCATTTAAAGCGTATGGAAAGGAATCGATTTCTTGGTGAGCCTCAGGAAGTTTCACTTCTAATAAACTTCTTTTAATAATAGAATATTTATTTTCCCATAATTGCTTTAAACCAATATTTAAGGATTCTTTTTGTAAGCTTGTCAAAAAACCTAGTCTTCCGGTGTTAATCCCTAAAATGGGAACATTACTATCCTTAACAGTTATAATCGCTCTTAGCATAGAACCATCGCCTCCAATACAAAACAAAAAATCAGTATCAAGTGGAAGTGACTCAAATACAGAAACATAAGAAGCCACATCTGGATCTTCCAAGAATTGAACCATATTAGCATCAACCAAAACAGTCACCTTTTGTTCGAGAAGGTGTTCAATTACACCTTGGGCGTATCCTTGAGAACGTTCGTTTTGGAAAGGACATATTACCGCAATCTTCATAACTGTATCTTTGTTTCAAAAGTACAAAAACTTATGTACTACGTTGTGCACTAATTTTAACATTATTTTCTTTATCAATCTCTTGGGATACGCAGCGTTAAGTTCGTAATTTTACAAAAAAAAGAATGACTAAGCTCAGTGTTAATATTAATAAAGTCGCTACACTCCGAAATTCAAGAGGAGGGAATGCTCCTAATCTTTTAAAGGTTGCTACCGACCTTCAGTCTTATGGAGCCCAAGGGATTACCGTTCATCCGCGCCCTGATCAACGTCACATTAGATTTACAGATGCCTATGCACTTCCAGAAGTAGTAACTTCGGAATATAACATAGAAGGAAATCCAATCCCTGAGTTTATAAAAATGGTTTTGGATATACGCCCTACTCAAGTTACCCTAGTGCCTGATGCTATAGACGCGTTAACTTCTAATGCTGGATGGGATACTCATAAAAATCTTGAATTCTTAAAAAAAGTAATATTCGATTTTAAGGCTGCAGGGATTAGAACTTCAATTTTTGTTGATCCAGATATAAAAATGATAGAGGGAGCTGCTGCGACAGGAACAGACCGAATAGAACTTTATACTGAAGAATACGCAAGTTCTTATGCGTCAAGTCCAGAAGACGCAATTAAGCCCTACATAGAGTCAGCAATTCGAGCGAATGAATTGGGTATAGACATAAACGCAGGGCATGATTTGAGTTTAGACAATATTCAATATTTCGCAAAACATATTCCTCAATTATTAGAAGTTTCGATTGGGCATGCCCTTGTTTGTGAATCTCTTTACCTGGGATTTGAGAATGTAATTCCAATGTATCTTCAACGTTTATCTCAATGAAACTATTACACAGCTTAATTTTAGGGAGCGGTCAACGTCATTTAATCGTTTTACACGGTTTTCTTGGGATGGGAGATAATTGGAAATCACATGCTAAGCATTGGGAGTCTCAAGGTTGGTGTGTACATCTAATAGATCAAAGAAATCACGGTCGTAGTTTTTGGTCAACAGCATTTAATTATTCAATTTTGGCAAAAGATTTAAAAGCATATTTAGATCATTATGAAATTCAAAAATGCACCCTATTAGGGCATTCTATGGGGGGTAAAACAGCTATGTTTTTTGCTTCCCAAAATCCAGAATATATTACACAACTATTAGTAGCTGATATTGCGCCAAAAGCATATCCAGCTCACCATCAGCAAATCTTAAAAGGGCTTGCATCTTTAGACTTTTCAATCCTCAAATCGCGAACCCAAGCGGATCAGGAACTTTCTAATTTTGTTCCGGAAGTCGGAGTTCGTCAATTTTTATTAAAAAACCTGTATTGGATAAAAAAAGAACAGTTAGGTCTTAGGATTAATATTGAAACACTAAAAGCTGTAGGAGAAATAGTAGGAGAAGGATTAGAATCCCATCAAAAATTTGATGGACCTACTTTATTTTTGAGAGGCGTTTTGTCGGGCTATATATCAGATCAAGATCGCTTGATATTATATCATCATTTTCCAAATTACACACTCAAAGATGTCGAAAAAGCAGGACATTGGCTTCATGCCGAAAATCCAACAGCTTTTTTAAATTCCATTGAATCCTGGTGGGTTTAATTTTTAAACACCAAGGGGACAAAATGTGATAATCCCCCATAAATTTAATTGCTTCCAAAAGAACTCTTAATTTAGCATTCTAATTATCAACAAAATGATTCGATTTGCTCGTAAAGAAGATATGTCTTTTGTATTAAGCTTAGTTCAAGAGCTTGCTGACTTTGAAAAAGAACCTGATGCAGTAATAATTACTGAAGAAGATTTGTTAAAAGACGGTTTTGGAGTCGATCCTAAATTCCATTGCTTGGTTGCAGAAAAGGTCGGAACAATTGTTGGAATGGCATTGTTTTATCCCCGTTATTCTACTTGGAAAGGGGTTACGTTGCATCTCGAAGATCTTATTGTTACCCAAAGTTTAAGAGGCGAAGGATATGGAAAAGATTTATACACTGCCTTTATAACTTTTGCGGCAGAGAAGCGGGTAAAAAGAATTGAATGGGTTGTGCTCGATTGGAACACACATGCAATAGATTTTTATAAAAAAAGCGGAGCGCATGTTCTTGATGATTGGAATACAGTTCAAATGGATGAAAACGCAATAGCGTCTTATGTTAAATCATCCCATTAATATTATAATATGAGAATATTTAAATTTGGAGGAGCATCGATTAAAGATCCCCAAGGAGTTAGAAATGTAGCAAAAGTTCTCAATAAAGTTGGGTATAAGGACACCCTAGTTATAGTTTCGGCAATGGGCAAAACAACAAATGCTCTTGAAGTTGTGGTAGATCATTATTTTAATCACCCAGAGGAACTTCCTAATGCTATATTAGAATTGGAACAGTTCCATTTACAAATTTCAAAAGAGCTTTTAGGTTCTTTGTCAAGTCCATTAGACCTCAAATTATCAAATCATACAGAAGAGCTTAAACGTTTTTTTAAACATAATAAAGCCTCCAATTATAGTTTCGTTTATGATCAAGTAGTTGGTTTTGGAGAATTACTTTCCACTACAATTATCAATGCTTATTTGAATCACGTTAATATCGATTCGGAATGGTTGGATGCTCGAAAGTGTGTAAAGACAGACTCCTATTATCGCGATGCAAATTTAGATTGGGAAAAGACAAAACAGGCAATAAAAGGGCAGGTTTCGAACAAAAGAATAGTTGTTTCTCAAGGGTTTATTGGGAGTGATGAAAATAACTTCACTACGACTTTAGGAAGAGAAGGCTCAGATTATACCGCTGCAATTTTTGCTTATGCTCTAAGTGCAGAGTCTGTTACTATATGGAAAGATGTTCCAGGTGTGTTGAATGGAGATCCTAGAGTATTTAAAAACACCAAACTTTTGAACCAAATCTCTTATGCTGAAGCTATAGAGTTGGCTTTTTATGGAGCTTCAGTAATTCATCCAAAAACCTTGCAACCACTTCAGCGAAAAGAAATTCCTTTATACGTTCGATCTTTTTTAAACCCCGAAGGACCTGGCACATGTGTTTCTAAAGGAAAAAAACTTGAACCTCTTATACCTTGTTATATTTTGAAGCCTAATCAGGTCTTGATACGTCTTTCTTCTTTAGACTTTTCTTTTATGGTTGAAGACAACATCAGCGAGGTTTTTGCATTGCTTTATAAATTTCAAATGCGAGTAGATTTGATTCAAAACTCTGCAATTAGTTTTTCGGTTTGTGTAAACAATAAATACGACAGATTAGAAGAGTTACTCCAAGTTTTACGCTCGAAATTCAAAGTGACTTTTTTCGAAAATGTTGATTTATATACCGTTCGACATTTTGATTCCGAAGCCCTAAAATCTATCGAAGCTCAGAAAGATAAGATTCTCCTCCAGCAACGTGCCCAGGAAACCATACAATATGTGGTAGAAAAGTAAGGAAGTTAGTTTAAATACTTTTTCGAAAAATTTTCACAGTAATTTTTGATTTCCAATCGAGTTGCTTCAAATGCAGCTTCTATTTCTTTTTCAGTTCCTTTTAATTTAGATGGATCTGTGAAATTATGATGTAATTTCACGAGTGCACTGCCAGAAAAAATTGGACAATTTTCTGCTGCATGATCACAAACAGTTAATATATAATCGAAATCGATTTTTTGATATTCAGAAATTAAATTAGAGGTGTACTTTGAGATATCGATACCAACGTTTTTCATAGTTTTTATAGCTCTTGGATTCACTCCATGAGTTTCTATTCCGGCGCTGTATATCTTTAAGTTTTCTTTCCCGAAGTATTTCATAAACCCATGAGCAATTTGACTTCTGCATGAATTCCCAGTACAAATGATTAAAAGTTTTTTCATTTAATATTATAGTGATTAGGGTTAAAAGAAGAAGTTATCTTTTCTGCAATTATTTGTGCTAATTTGCGGTGACTTTCTATTGTCCATCCTGCAACATGAGGACTGAGTAATACGTTTTTAGCATTCATTAAATAGGAAAAATCAGGGTTGTCTTGTTGGGTAAGAAAAATATTTTCAAAAGATGTGCTTTCGTATTCAAGTACATCGAGTCCGGATCCTAAAATATTTCCGTTTCTCAAACCTTCAACTAAAGCCTTAGTTTTCACTATACTTCCACGAGCGGTGTTCAATAGCCAAAAATTATTTTTCATTTTGCTGATGAATTTTTCATCAATCATTCCAATAGTTAATGGAGTTTGCGGAGTGTGGATGCTCAATACATCTGCACTTTCTTGAAGTTCTTCTAACGAAACTTGAGAAGCATTTTTAGTGCTATTGATAGAAAGTATATCATGAAAAACAACCCTCTTTACGTCAAAACCCTCAAGTTTTTTTGCAAAGCTTTTACCCATTGTGCCAAAACCAATAATGCCAATTGTTTTTTCTTCTAGCTCTAGCCCTCTATGTTCTTCTCTGAGCCAGTTACCTTCTCGAATACTTTGATTTCCGAGATGTAATTTATTGAATAAAGAAAGTAGCAAACCAAGTGTATGCTCTCCAACTGCATTACTATTGCCTGTAGGTGCTGCAAATAATTTAATTCCTTTTTCTTGGGCTGTTTTTTGGTCAATATTTTCAACACCAGCACCTACTCGACCAATGAATTTTAGTTTGGTAGCTCGATTTAAAAAATCACGATTAATAGGGAAACGACTGCGAATTATCAAACCTTCGAATTGGTCTACCATCTCAAGTACCTCATTTAACGTTTTGCTATACGCCTCTGTGTTATTAAACCCAGCGTGAGATAAGTTATCAATTAATAATGGATGATTTTCATCAACATGAAGCACGTTCATTTTTTTGGCTTAAAATTCTAAAAAAGTTTGAGCGATGTAAAAGAAAAGGTAAATACCGAAAATATCATTTGAGGTAGTAATGAATGGACCCGTTGCAATTGCAGGGTCAATACCTCGCTTGTTTAAAATTATGGGAACAAATGTTCCAATTAAAGCGGCTACAATAATAACGCCCATCATGGATCCTGCTACGGTTAAACTTAATATTAAATCTTGATCTATTATCCATCCAAAAAGCACCAATAAAATTGCTAAGAAAAATCCATTGATTAAGCTTAAGCCAACTTCTTTAATAAGTCTGTTTAATAGCGACCCTTTAACCACATCATTAGCAAGACCTTGAACAATAATAGCCGAAGATTGGACACCTACATTTCCTGCCATTGCTGCAATCAGTGGGGTGTAAAAAAACAAGCTTCTTAAATGGGGTTGTGTCATTATAGCCTCAAAATCTTTTAATATAAAAACACTTCCAAGACCTCCAAGTAGCCCTAAAAACAACCAAGGTAATCGTGCGCGTGATAATTCAAAAATAGTATCATCTGCTTCTACATCATTAGATATACCTGAAGCTAGTTGATAATCTTTATCCGCTTCCTCTCTTATTACATCAACGATATCATCAATTGTAATTCGGCCTAATAATTGGTGCTTGTCATTTACAACAGGAATAGCTTCCAGATCATACTTGGACATTATTTTAGCGACTTCTTCAACATTTTCATATACATCGACAAAATCAACTTTTGGAATGTAAATATCCTTAACAGTTGCTTTAGAATTTGCCGTTAAAAGGTCTTTCAAGGAAAGTCTTCCTAAGAGTTTGTTTTTGCCATTTACTACATATATTGAGTGAACACGAGTAACTTGTTCAGCTTGAGTTCGCATCGCGTTTAGGCACTTAAGAATACTAAGGTCCTCTTGTACTTTAACAAGCTCTTTTGCCATTAAAGCACCTGCTGTGTTTTCTTCGTAGGTAAGTAATTCACGAATATCTTTTAAATGTTCGCTATCCGAAATTTCGGACATTACTTTTTCTTGTCTTTCTTCAGGGAGCTCAGCAATAAGGTCAGCTGCATCATCTGAGTCTAATTCTTCGATTTCCTCAGCAATTTCTTTAGCCGAAAGTTTGGTTAAAATTTTCTCTCTAAAATCTTCATCAACTTCAGCAAGGGCTTCAGCTGTTTTTTCGCTATCTAAAAGTTTTATTAGATATAGAGCATCTTCAATCGAAAGACTTTCTATGATTTCAGCAATATCTGCGTGATGAACATCAGCCAACTTAGAAATCAACTTCTTATTCGCTCGTTTTTCAACAAGAGAAGTTATAAGCGTTAAGGTTTCGTTATCTAGCAGAAATTTCGCCATCTCCAATTTTTTGAGTCAATGCTATAAAATCGTCTCCCGAAAGTTTTTCAGGTCGCAAGTCAAAGATACTATCTTCTGTAATATTATTAGGTAGTTGTAAAGTTTTTAAACTGTTACGAATTGTTTTTCTCCTTTGTTGAAAACTCATTTTCACAATTTTAAACAAAAGTTTTTCGTCACACGATAACGAATAGTTTTCTTTTCTCTTCAAAGTAAGCACCCCAGAATCTACTTTTGGCGGTGGACTAAATACGTGTGGAGGTACAGTAAATTCGTAGGTTGCGGTATAGAATAATTGAGCTAATACGGATAGAATACCGTACTTCTTTGATCCAGGAGGTTCACAAATCCGTTCTGCAACTTCTTTTTGAAACATTCCCGAGAAAAATGGTATTTGGTTTCTGTGCTCCAGCGTTTTAAAAACTATTTGAGTCGAAATGTTGTAAGGAAAATTTCCGATGATTGCAAAAGGAGTATTGTCGAAAATAGCACTTAGATCATATTTCAAAAAGTCTCCTTCAATAATGTTTTGATGGTTGAGCGGATATTTGTTTTTTAAATAGGTAATTGAATCCCGGTCAATTTCAATTAAATTGACATTCCCTTTTTTGAATGGTAAATATTGAGTTAACACTCCCATTCCTGGACCTATTTCAAGAACTTTTTCATAGGTATCAAAACGCAATGTTTCTGCAATTTTGGAAGCAATGCTGAGGTCTTTCAAAAAATGTTGGCCTAATTTTTTTTTGGCTCTTACTGCTTTCATTAAAATGTTGAAATTAGTTCGAGTTCGGTTCTAAATGACAAGATTTTTTCACCAAATTTTTCTTGGGCTGATTTCCTCAAAATGCCCACATCTTCTTTTAGATATGCTTCAAATGAACTTTGATCAACACATTGAAATTGGGTGGCATAGCTATTACCTCCTAAGTCATCATCATCTTCTGTCTTAACTTTTAATAATAATGCTTTGGTAAATTTACCCGTTTTAATCATTTGTGGGATGTGTTCTTCATGCATCCAGTCTAGCCATTGTTTTTCAATAGATGGTTCTACGTGAGTGGTAACATTATATATAAACATAGGATGTTTTTAGGAGATCAAATCAAATCCAGTATAAGGCACGAGTACTTTTGGTATCTTAATCCCGTCGGGTGTTTGACAGTTTTCTAGTATGCCGGCGAGTACTCTTGGTAAGGCAAGAGCACTTCCGTTAAGTGTATGAACGAGGTGTTTACTTCCATCTTTAGACTTGTATCTCAAACGTAATCGTTCTGATTGAAATCCTTCAAATGTAGAAACGGAACTAATTTCAAGCCACTTTTCTTGAGCAGTAGAGAACAATTCAAAATCATAAGTTAAAGCTGAAGTAAAACCTAAATCTCCTCCACAAAGACGTAAAATACGATAGGGCATTTCTAGTTCTATCAAAATATCACGCACATGATCTACCATTTCTTTTAAGGCTTCACTTGACCTTTCGGGAGTTTCAAGACGAACTATTTCTACTTTATCAAACTGATGCAATCGATTCAATCCACGAACATGTGACCCATAACTTCCGGCTTCTCTTCTAAAACAAGGGGTATATCCAGTTAAGCAAATAGGGAGTTCTTTTTCCTCTAAAATTTCATCTCTAAATATATTGGTAAGGGGAACTTCTGCCGTCGGAATTAGATATAAATCATCTCCGGTTACGTGGTACATTTGTCCTTCTTTGTCAGGTAATTGTCCAGTTCCATAGCCAGAAAGCTCGTTTACTAAATGGGGAACTTGCGTTTCTTGATAACCAGCAGCAGTATTTTTGTCTAAAAAATAATTTATGAGAGCACGCTGTAAACGTGCGCCTTTTCCTTTGTATACAGGAAAACCTGCACCTGTAATTTTACTTCCAAGTTCAAAATCAATCAGGTCATATTTTTTAGCCAATTCCCAATGGGGCATAGCATCGTCAGATAGAATAGGAATTTTTCCAGCACGTTCGGTTTCAATATTGTCTTCTTCAGAGATTCCGCTAGTAACAAGTTCTTGAGGAATATTAGGTATTTGAAGGCGAAGAGCTCGCAACTGTATTTCTATTTCTTGTAAGTTTTCTTGTAGTTCTTTTGAGCTGGATTTAAGTTCTGCAGATCGTTTTTTTAAAGCAGATGCTTTATCTGCAGCACCACTTTTAAAAATTTTCCCGATTTCTTTAGCAATATTGTTCGCTTCGGATAATTGTTGATCAAGATCCGTTTGAGTTTTTCTTCGGCTTTCATCCAATTCAAGTAATTGGTTAATGAGTTCAGCTCCTTTGAAGTTTCTTTTTTTGAGTGCCTCTATAGCCGTTTCTTTGTTCTCTCTAAGGTATTTTAATTGTAACATAAATCGAGTCGTATTGTATTACAAAGATATCGTTTTAAGCTTTGCCATTTGATCTTTCGGAATCAAATAACGCAGTACTGTTTTTTTTATCTTTTTTAAGTTGATTTTGAAGTTCCTCTACCGAATCAAATTTTTGTTCTTCTCTTATCTTACTCAAGATTTCTATCGATAAGGTTTGCTGATATAAATCGTGATTAAATTCAAAAAAATGAACTTCAATGGTTTTATTACTTCCACCCACAGTTGGTCTAACTCCAATATTCATCATTCCAAGAACTTGTTTTCCGCCAATAAGCGACTGAACACGATAAACCCCATTGGGTGGGCAAAGTTTATAGGTTTCTTTTATTTCGATATTTGCAGTAGGGAAATTAATTGTTCTTCCAAGTCCAGCGCCTCGAGTAACTTTTCCTGTGAGTAAAAAAGGGCGGTTCAAAAATTGGTTCACCTTTTCGATGTTCCCTTCTTCTAGAGCGGTTCTTATTTTAGTGGAGCTAACATTTACAGAAGCAATTTCTTGAGCGGGTATTTCTTCTACTTCAAAACCATAAACTTTAGAGAATTCGCGTAAGTCCGTTATGGATGCTTCTCTATTTCTCCCAAATCGATGGTCATAACCAATGATTACTTTTGAAATGTTAAAGGTGTTTACCAAAATGTCTCTAGTGAATTCAAGCGGTGTTAATCTAGAAAATTCTTCAGAAAAAGGGTGAACTACCAAAACATCTACACCCAAAGAGGCAAGTATTTTTTGTTTATCCCCTATACTATCAATTAATTTAATTTCCCTATTTTTTTGCAAAACCATTCGTGGATGAGGAAAGAACGTTAAGACTACAGCTAAGATATTTTTTTTTCTGGCTTCGGTTATTAAATTATGGATAATCTCCTGATGCCCAATATGAACACCGTCGAAGGTCCCTATTGTCAGTATGCAAGGTTTTTCTTCCTGATAATTTTCAATTTTCGTTACTATTTTCACTAAAATCTATTATATTTATTTATAACGTTACAAAACTATGATTTTACTATCTAAAAATGGGTATAATTTTAGTATGTTTAATTCTATAATTAATATATATTTAATCTGTTGAAAATCTTTTTAAAATATTTCCTGGTTCTTTTTATTATATCTGTTCCATCTCAGGCACAAGATCTATGGAGTTTTGAGAAAAATTCTCAGCATTTAGATCACAATTCAGATGAATATATTCAAACGGTTACTTTAAACAAAAATAAATTATTTATAACGGCTTCTTCTAAATCAAAAAAAACCATTTCTTTTCCAAATGAATTTGGGCAAACGGAGCAATTTACAGTAGAAGAAATAGGAGTTCTTTCTTTGAGTCTCTCCAAAGCTTATCCCAACATTAAAACCTATGTAGGTAAAAGTTTAGAACGCGCCAATGTTTATGCTCGATGGAGTTCATCCCCCATGGGAATAAATGCTATGCTGACATCAGCTAGTGGAAGGTTTTTTATACAACCTAAAAGAAACGGCAATCAAAATGAGCATCTTTTTTATAAAAGAGGTGGATTTCTTTATGATGATTTTGAGCGCTTGAACTGTTTGGTTGACTCAAAACTTTTTTCCAAACAATCAGAGGCGCAAATCAAAATTTTGAAAGGTGCTAATTCCAAAGCAGTCTCAATTCAAAACTTAAAGACTTATAGAATTGCAGTTTCAGCAACTGGTGAGTTTACTCAGTTTTTTGGAGACGACGACGATTCTAATGGAACAAACAAGGAAGATGCCTTCGTGCAAGTAGTAAGTACAATTAATCGAATTAATGAAGTTTTTGGGATTGATTTTGGTGTAAGATTAGAACTCGTGTCTTCTGCAAACCTTTTGTATGATGATCCAGAAACGGATCCTTATGGGGATGATTTTAACGAGGAAATTCAAGAAGTTCTCACGGACTCCTTTGGAGAATCTAATTATGACATAGGTCATTTGTTCGATTACGGTGATGCTAATGGAAATGCTGGTAGTGTTGGAAATGTTTGTTCAAATGGAAGAAAAGGTTCAGCCTTTACTTCACATCCTTTTGTAGATACTTCTGGAGTAGGACAGTTTTTGAATGATTATTTTGATATTGATTTTGTAGCTCATGAAATCGGTCATCAATTTGGAGCTTACCATACCTACTCCCATGAAACAGAAGGCTCGGGTGTTAACAGTGAACCTGGAAGTGGTTCTACCATTATGGGGTACGCAGGAATAACAGGATTAGATGATCTTCAGAACCACAGTGACCCTTATTTTCATTACAACAGTATTGTAAATGTTGCAGCTTACCTGGCACGATTTAGTTGTCAGTCTACATCCGATATTGATAATCAAACTCCTACTGTAGATGCAGGACTAGATGTTGTAATTCCAATAGGCACAGCCTATACTTTAGAAGCAGTTGCGACTGATCCAGATGAGGATGCGCTTACATATTGTTGGGAGCAATTAAACAGTGGTCTTGCAACACAAGCTAACTTTGGACCTACTAGTGAGTCTGGCTCAAATAACAGATCTTTTTTGCCGACCAGTACTCCTGTTCGAACTGTACCTTCAATGTCCAGGGTTCTAGCGGGGAAATTAACTCAAACAAATCCACAGAACCCAGAAGACTGGCAAACTGTTTCTTTAGTTAACCGTTCCCTTAGTTGGGGGATTACCGTTCGAGACAGAACAGAAACTAACTCAGTAAGCACAGGTCAAACAGCTCAAGATTTTAGAACAATATCAGTTATAGAAGACGCTGGCCCTTTTGAAATAACCTCTCAAAACACCAATACGGTAGTTTGGAAAACTGGAGCAAATGAGCTCATTTCTTGGAATGTCAATAACACAGATCAGGCACCAATAAATACAAAAACAGTATCCATTTATTTATCTTTAGATGGGGGTGAGAATTTCGATACACTTCTAGTCTCAAACACCTTAAATAACGGTCAATATGATTTTGTTGTTCCTGTGAGCTTTTCGGCTACCAATACCCGAATTAAAATAGTCCCGGATAACGGAATCTATTTTGCAATTAATAGCCAGTCATTTGTTATAGCTGAACGTGCTTTTGCAACCCCTTTTCAAATTGTTTCAAAAAACATATGCGATCCAACCGCTCTGATTTATAACTTTACACTCAATTATTATCAAGATTTTACAGGCACTGTAACCTATAGTTTGCAAGGTGTTCCATCTGGTATTAATCACTCAATAAATCCTAATTCAAGTTCTACTAGTCAAGAACAAGGAACCATAAGTTTATCTAATTTATCAACCCTTGATCCAGGTTCTTATTCAATTACTTTAGTTGCAAGCTCAGGGGATTTAGTCGAACACCAAGATTTTAGATTTATTAGTCAGCAGAGTAATTTTGAAACTCCAACAGGTTTACATCCAGACTCTTCGGATGCTCTACAACCACTTAAGCCTTTGATGAATTGGGAAGCAGATGGAAATGCAGATCAATACATTCTTCAACTTTCAACATCGAGCACCTTCGAGTCGTTGGTTATTTCTTCAACGATTACAACCAACAATTTCAGTCCGTTTTTTAATCTTGAAGGGGAGACTACATATTTTTGGAGGGTTAAAGGTTTTAATGTTTGTGGTGAGAGTAGTTTTTCAGAAACTCAAAACTTTACAACTGATTTAGTTGACTGCAGCCCTATCGGTGCAGCCAGTCTTCCGGTATCATTACAAGATGCTGTTGCCAGTCAAATTGGAATTACATACGCTGAAGTTTATATGGCTAACGACTATACGATATCGGACCTTAATGTAGAGTTTAGCATAGAGCACACTTGGTTGTCGGATATGGTTCTTACTTTAATTTCACCCGACGGAACAGAAGTACTCCTGGCAAGTAATATAGGAGGATCTGGCTCTAATTTTGAAAACACAATTTTTGACCAAGAAGCTACGACTTTAACAGAAGATAGCTCTGCTCCTTTTACAGGATCATTTCGACCAGAAGGAGATCTTAGTGTTTTTGTTGGAACATCATCTTTTGGAAAATGGAGACTTAAGATAGAAGATATTGGTCCTCTGGATAGTGGTCGAATAGTTTTATTTAACCTCAATTTTTGTGTCAATGGAATTATTATGGAAAACGATGATTCTGACTTGCTTTCTAACGAAAATGACAACTGTCCACTTGTTTCAAATCAAGATCAATTAGATTCTGATGGTAACGGACAAGGTGATCTATGTGACATAGAAACGTTTAATAATTTTACAATTTCAAAATTAGACGAAACTTGTGTTTCTAGAAACAATGGCACCATCCAAATTAGTGCTGTTGCAATTGCTGATTATACAGTTCAAATTATAGGCCCAAACGGTTTTAATGATGAATATATTTTTTCTGCATATGACCTAAGCGTCCCTAATCTCGAAAGCGGCACTTATCTTGTCTGTATTGGTGTTAGTGACGATCCAAGTTATGAGCGTTGTTATACTGCTCTAATCGCACAACCCGACCCTTTACAAGTCACCTCTCTTGTTAATGAAAACGATTTGATTTTATCTTTGAACCTCCAAGGAGCTTCTAATTATTCGGTTACCTTGAACAATAAGAAAAGTCGAATTCAGAGTAAGTCACAAGTTGACTTACCACTCAGATTAGGTCTGAATACGATTGAGGTTTTTACAGATCTGAGCTGTCAAGGTTCTTTCAAAAAAGAAATTTACATTGCTGCTGATTCGGTTTTATATCCAAACCCAGTGAATGAAAACGCCTATGTTTTGGTTGGTGGGACAGAAACAAATATTCGATATATCATTTATGATATTCGAGCAAATTTACTTTTTGAAGATTCAATTCAACTTGAAGCCAACGACAGAAAAATTCCGATAAATATGAGTTCGTTAGCAAATGGAAATTATTTTTTAAAAATTATAAGTGATCAGAAAGAAGAAACTATAAAATTCATCAAAAAATGAAAATAGGGATAAGTAAAATAAAATACATTTTTGTTTTGTTTCTTTTTTGGTCTTGCTCAAAACCAGCAATACCCGAACCAGATCAAGCAATTCTGAACTCACCTGAGAATAACAATACATGTATTCCACTCTTTTCAAACAGTACACAAGCGGTTATAAGTTTTGGTTGGACAGAATCTCTAAATACAGATTCTTATGAATTGGCAGTACGAAACAGTGTAACCGGATCTGAGCAAAAAAAGTCAGTCGACTTAACCAGTACAACACTATCCTTGATTCGTGGAGTGCCCTATACCTGGTGGATTTTATCAAAGTCAGAAATCAGTACGGTCGATACCAAGAGTGCAGTTTGGAGTTTTTATCTGGAAGCGCTTCAACAGGAAGGATTTTTACCTTTTTCGGCACAATTAATTAGTCCTCAAGAGGGAGCAAGCGTTACCCTTACTTCGGGTCAATATAATCTGCAATGGACAGGCTCAGATTTGGATAATGATATTGCTTATTTTCAGGTTCATATTGGAACAGACCAAGCTCAATTGAGTTTAGTTCAGGACAACCATACGAGTTCTAACTATCAGGCATCCCTTTCGGCCGGGCAAACCTATTATTGGAAAATAGTAACTGTTGATCAAGTTGGAAATAGGTCGGAGTCAAGTATACTAAGTTTCATTACTTCTTAAACTCCGTTATGCTTATTCATTGCTTCTTGAATTCCTTGGGTTACAAAAGATAAAATTTGCTCTTTTGTTTTATCAATTCTAAGCTGCATTGCTTCAAGTTCTTTATCGGTCCATTTTCCTAAAACAAAGTCCACGGTATTATATCCTTTTTCACGGCTTTCAATTCCAAAACGAATTCTAGGATAGTTTGGCGTATTGAGTTGCGCTTGAATGTCTTTAAGGCCGTTGTGACCCCCGTCACTCCCTTTGGGTTTTAGTCTAATGGTTCCGAAAGGTAAATTAAGGTCATCGGTGACGATCAAGATATTCTGAAGCTGAATGTTTTCTTTTAATGCCCAATAGCGAACCGCTTTTCCGCTGAGATTCATAAGAGTCGAAGGTTTTAATAAAAGCATTGACTTCCCTTTAAACCTAGTTTTACAAACAGCACCGTAACGCTTGTCTTCAAATGAAAGTTCGCATTCTTTTGCAAAGCTATTCAAAACTTTAAAGCCAATGTTATGTCTGGTGTTGAAATAGGGTGCACCGATATTACCTAATCCGACAATTAAAAATTTTTTCAAAGGGTCTTCTTTTGGTTTATCACTTCGTTTAAAGATTCTTTTCAAGCAATTCATCTTTTTAATAAAGTATAAATATAAAAAAAGCATCTGTTGAAAACCAACAGATGCTTTTATAAAAGATTAATGAAGGAGGTTATTCCGCCGCTTCAGTTGTTTCTTCAGTAGAAGTTTCACCATCTTCAGTTGCAACTTCTAATTCTTCTTCTATAATAGCAGCTCTAGAAGTTCTTACTTGACAAATTACTGTATTGTCAGGGTGAACAAAGCTGAATTTTTCAGATTTGATAGAGGATGTATATAATTTGTTTCCTATTTCAAGTTCAGAAATATCTACAACGATAATATCCGGGAGGTTACTTGGTAATGCTTTAACACGAAGCTTACGCTTGTTAAGTAATAATCGACCTCCACTTATAAGTACCCCAGGAGCAGCTCCTGTTAATTCTACAGGGATGTTCATTGAGATTTCTTTGTCATTTTTAAGTTCATAAAAGTCAACATGAAGAATTCGATCACTTACTGGGTGAAATTGAATGTCTTGTAGTATTGCATTGACAGTTGTTTTGCCGTCGAGTTTAAGTACTACAGTGTGTGCGTTTGGAGTGTAAACGAGTTTGCTGAAATCTAGTTCTTTCACTGTGAAGTGTACGGGATTTTTTTCACCGTATAAAACGCAGGGAACCATACCAGCATTACGTAAGGCTTTTGTTGCTTTCTTGCCTACGCTTTCTCTTTTTGATCCGTTAATTGTAATTGATTTCATTGGTATTTATTTATTGAATTAAACTATAAATTTAGAACTAATAGATTTGTTTTCATGAACCTCGCGCATGGTACTTGCGAAAAGATGAGCACAACTTAGTACTTTTATTTTGGGACTTTGTTTTTTGGCAGGAATAGAATCAGTAACGATAAGCTCTTCTAATAAAGAGTTTTCGATACGCTCATAAGCATTTCCAGAAAGAAGTGCATGAGTACAGATCGCACGAACCGAAATGGCTCCCCGCTCGATCATAACCTCTGCCGCTTTGGTCAAAGTACCTGCAGTGTCAACCATATCATCAACAAGAATAACATTTTTGCCTTTTACATCACCAATTAACTCCATGTGTGATATAACGTTTGCTTTTTCTCTTTGCTTGTAACAGATTACCACATCACTCTTTAGAAACTTAGAATAAGCATAAGCTCTTTTAGAACCTCCCATATCTGGAGATGCTATGGTTAGGTTATCTAGATTGAGTGACTTAACGTAAGGCACAAAAATTGTAGATGCAAAAAGGTGATCCACTGGTTTTTCGAAGAATCCTTGAATCTGATCCGCATGTAAATCCATGGTGATGATTCGAGTTGCTCCTGCAGCTTCAAGTAAATTTGCTATGAGTTTAGCTCCAATTGGAACTCTAGGTTTATCTTTTCTGTCTTGTCTTGCCCAACCAAAGTATGGCATAACAGCAGTAATGTGTCTTGCCGAAGCTCTTTTGGCAGCATCAATCATGAGTAGTAATTCCATTAAATTCTCTGAGCTAGGATGTGTAGATCCTACTAAGAATACTCGAGATCCACGAACGGATTCTTCGAATGAAGGTTGGAATTCTCCATCGCTGTAATGCGAAAAGGCAACTTTACCCATTGGAATACCGAATATCTTTGCAATTTGCTCTGCAAGGACTTCACTCTGAGTACAACTGAAAATTTTTGCTTCTGTTTTCATTTGGCCTAATTTGTTGTTCGACATTTATTTAGGAATGCAAATTTAAAAATAATTTTAGGTCTAGCGCTCTTTAATGCGATTATTTTAGGTATACGAAAATAATTTTCTACTTTTGTCACCCGATTGCCTCGATGGCGGAATTGGTAGACGCGCTGGATTCAAAATCCAGTTCTTTCGGGAGTGTGGGTTCGATTCCCACTCGAGGTACAAATTTAAAGTAAAAACCCCTTTGATTTCAGGGGTTTTTTGGTTTATATAAACCATCTACTTCCTACCCGTTTGTTATCCATTAAAGTCTTTTTTGTTTTACAAATAAATTAAAGGCTTTGAAAACTCTTTTGTACATTGTATTGATAATTTAGACATCATGAAAAGGCTACTTCTTATTTTACTTCTAGCGCCCATGTTTACTTTTGCACAAAAACCTCAAAATGAAAACACCTCAAAGGTTATTTTAATTACTATTGACGGTTTAAGATGGCAGGAACTTTTTAACGGTGCAGACAAAGATTTGATTTCAAACAACTTTTATGTGCAGCACCCAAATCAGCTAAAAGATATTTTTTGGGACGATAATAACTTAGAAAGAAGAAAAAAATTAATGCCTTTTGTATGGAACTCCATTAAGGAAATGGGACAAATGCACGGCAATAGATTAGTTGGCAGTAAAATGGATCTTACTAATAAACATTGGTTTTCTTATCCAGGGTATAGCGAAATATTAACTGGAAAAGCTGATGAAAGAATACATAGCAACGACAAAGTAAACAACCCCAACAAGACCATTTTAGAACTTTCAAATAACCTTTCAGAATATAGAGGAAAAGTAGCAGCATTTGGAAGTTGGGACGTTTTTCCATTCATTGTTAATGAAGAACGTTCTGGGATTAAGGTGAATGCTGGTTTTGATATTTCTGAGGGTGTTGACCTGACTAATAAGGAATTTTTTTTAAATGAATTACAGTCTAAAATTCCAAAACCTTGGTATTCTGTCCGACACGATGCCTTTACGCATCACTATGCTTTGGAGTATATGAAAAGAACGCACCCATATCTTATTTATATTGCCTATGGAGAAACAGATGATTTTGCTCATGATGGAAATTACGAGGCTTATTTGAATTCTGCACATACCATAGATTCCTTTATAAAGGATTTGTGGGAGTTTGTAGAAAGCGATTCATTTTATAAAGGAAATACAACACTAATAATAACAACCGATCACGGAAGGGGAACTATGCCCCTAGAAACATGGACGGACCATGGAAAGGATGTTAATGGAGCAGATGAAGTTTGGGTAATTGCCTTTGGAAAAGGTATAAAGCCATTAGGAGAAATCAAAGCAAAAGAACAATTGTATAGTAATCAAATTGCAGCTTCAATCGCCGAATTATTGAATGTTAAATTCAACAAAACCAAGATTGGAGCAAAATTTAAATTTATAGCTTATTAAGAGTTCTCGTCACAAAAGGCTATTGAGGTCTATTTTTACCCAATCAAGATTTAAAGATATAATTAAATTTATTTTTCACTATATTTATCAAATTAGTAGTTAATGTTAAGTCGTGAAAAAACTTTTATTCAACTTCTTCCTTGCTGGGTTATTTATGAATTTTGGGTATCCAGAATTACAATACCAAATCAACAATTTGAGAATCAGCAGAACAATTAAAACAAATCGATGTAAATGATTTGGTTGTTAATGCAAATAAATACTTCAATGAATCCGGTGATTTTGTATTTGAAATATTCAATCAACTAATTAAGTATTCAATTTGTGAACTCCCTGGAATAATTTTGGGGGTGGGATCAATTACAGATGCAGCAGCAGCTTCTCAATATATGCTTTCGGGGGCTTACTTTATAGTAACTCCTGTATTTAGAGAAGATATTGCGATTGTGTGTAATCGCAGAAAGGTACTTTGGTCTCCAGGATGTGGATCACTTACCGAAATTGCCACAGCCGAAGAAATGAGATGTGAAGTAGTTAAACTTTTCCCTGGAAGCACCTACTGGACTAGCTTTGTAAAAGCTATTAAAGGGCTACAACCATGGACATCTATAATGCCAACAGGAGGAGTTTCTATATATGAAGCGAATCTTAAAGGTTGGTTTGACGCTAGAGTTACTTGTGTTGGAATGGGATCAAAATTGATTTCTAAAGAAATTTTAGCTAATCAATCTTATGCTGAACTAACGAATAACGTAAAAGATACTCTAACTTTAATACAAAGACTATAAAAGGATAAGGCTTGCTCTATTTTAATTCTGTTGAATTCAAATAAAGTCAGAGGTAACAATTTATTCTTCAGCAACTTCACTTTATTCTTCTGACTTTTTTACTTTGTTGCCTTTATGAAGTCTAATAATTCCACCGAACACGATATTGATTTGAGAAAACAAGAATTTTTGTTTAGCTCCATCCTTATTTGAAGCAGTGGTTTTAATGTCTGGTAAATTAATGTAACCTCCTTTGAGTTCACTCTGAAGAAAGAATTTTTGAAAAAAAGTAAGGTTTAAGCCGGCAACAACATGCGTTCCAAAACCTGCCCAATGCCAATCATCATTTCGTTCAAAATTTAAAAGAGACGCATCTGTCTTAGGCATATATCCTCCAAGTCCAGCACCAAGTTGACCATTTAGCTCTATTTTTTTATACTTCAATAATTGAGTGTGTTTTCGAACTTCAAAATTCACATAATTTAAACCATCAGTATGTTCTAATTGAAGAAAACCAGGCTCAATAACAACATGTGCATTATCATATGTTCCATCATAAGCTGTTCCAGTTTCACTAATAAAACCATTAGCAACTACTGTTTGATTTTGGTTGACAACATATTTCATATGATCAACACCAAAAGATATATCCCAGCGATCTTTAAAAAAATACCCAACGCGAACATTGTATTGTGGGTTGGTTATGTGTAAAGGATGTAAATAGGTTTTTACATCGAACGGAGTGGGTCTGTCTTGCGCCCTAACGTCACTTAACCTCAAGTCATAAGCGCTTCCTTTGAAATTAATATCCGAATCGCTGTAGGAGCTCCAATTCCATCCCCAATATATGTATAGGTTGTTTTTTGACAGGGAATTTCTGTCGTTAGGAGATTGAGCAAAAATTTGCGCGGTACTAAGTAGTAAAAACGCACTCCATAAATATTTTCTCATGTAATCTTTTATTCCCTAATGACCTGGTATTGAATTGCAAATCTAGATAAATTTCCTCAATATACTTAGCGACATTTAAGCGTATTTGAAACAATCAAAACCCAATTTATCGATTATAAAGTGCTTGGGCAAACATAATCAGAAATAACAATCCCCGATTGTTTTATGGCACCAAAACCACCTTTTATGTCGATTAGATTATGAATTCCTCTGCTTTTTAATATTGAAGCAGCAATCATACTTCTATATCCACCTGCACAATGAACATAAAAATTTCTATTTTCAGGGAAATCATTTAAATGTTCATTAATGAAATCTAAAGAAGTGTTTTTTGCATGCGGAATATGTTCCGAACCATATTCGCCTGATTTTCTTACATCAAATACAGGAGAACTATCGGTTAGGTTATTTTTAAATTCTTTAGCACTTATAGAATGTACGGTATCAATTTCTTTTCCAGACTCTTTCCAAGACACAAATCCGCCTTTAAGGATACCGACCGTATTATCAAAACCAACTCTGGAGAGTCGTGTTATTGTTTCTTGTTCTCTTCCTGATGGCGTTACCAATAAAATTGGTTGCTTAATATCACCAATTAATGCACCAACCCAAGGAGCAAAACCACCATCAATTCCAATGAAAATTGACCCTGGAATATGACCTGTAGCAAAATCAGTTTGGTTACGAACATCTAATATAATAGCTTCTGAATGCTTAGCTTGTTGCTCGAATTCTTCAACATCAAACTCTTGCGCTCCTCTTTTAAGGACGTCATCAAAGTCTTCGTAACCCTCTTTGTTTAATTGAACGTTAAGCGGGAAGTATTGAGGGGGTGGAAGCAAGCCATCGGTTACTTCTTTTATAAATTCGGCTTCGGTCATGTCCGCGCGAAGAGCATAGTTTATTCTTTTTTGCTCCCCAATAGTTCCAATAGTTTCTTTACTTAAATTTTTACCACAAGCAGAGCCAGCTCCATGTGCGGGATAAACAATAACTTCATCAGATAATGGCATGATCTTGGTGCGTAAGCTTTTAAAAAGCATAGCGGCTAATTGATCCTGAGTCATATCTGCTGCTTTCTGAGCCAAATCGGGACGCCCAACATCCCCTAAAAACAAGGTGTCACCACTAAATATTGCGTGGTCTTTTCCATTACTATCTTTAAGCAAGTAGGTAGTGCTTTCTTGAGTATGCCCGGGAGTATGAAGTGCAATTATGGTAATATCACCCAATTCAAATTTTTGTCCGTCGTAAGCAATTAAGGAATCGAAAGCGGTTTTTGCAGTGGGTCCATAAATAATAGGGGCATCAGTTTTTTTAGACAAAGTGACGTGACCACTAACAAAATCAGCATGAAAATGAGTTTCAAAAATATATTTAATTTTTGCATCATCTTGTTTTGCCTTCTTTAGATAAGGATTTATTTCTCTAAGTGGATCAATTATAGCAACTTCTCCTTTACTCTCTATATAATATGCGCCTTGCGCAAGACAACCGGTATAAATTTGTTCAATTTTCATTTAGGTCTTTTTAGTATACTTTCTTTGTGGCAACAAAACTAGGTTTCATTTTGATCACTTTTGGTAACATTTGTTACGGTCAAGTTTTGGTTTGATATTTTCTTTTGAATGTCAGAAGAAGATGCCCCATCATTAAAGAGGTTTACAGCTTCAGAGGTTTTAATGGCAAGATTTTCAGGCCCAATTATTTTAATTAATTTATGGTTAAAGATGATGTCTCGAATTGGTCCTATTGCACCAGAAATCATAATTTTGACACCACTATTTTTAATATCCACACATAGTTTTTCAAGCATAGTAAGCGCACTAGAATCAATATAATTGATAGCTTCTGCATTGATTATTATGAGTTCGAGTTTATTCCCTTTTAGTTCAACTTGATTCAGTAATTCTTTTTTAAAGAAATTTTGATTTCCAAAATACAGCTGAGCATCAAACCTAAAAATCAAAATATTTTCTTCAATAACAACATCTTTTTCAAAGCGGCTAATGTTTTTATAATATTCTGTGTTTTTAACTTTACCTAAAATTGCTATATGTGGTTTCGAGGTTCTATAAATCATTGTTAAAAGTGAAAAAAGCACTCCAAAAAGTATTCCTTGAGGAATTCCAACGGACATTGTAATAATGAAAGTTATGAAAAAGGCAAGAGATTCATCTCTATTTTTTTTCCAAAGTTTTATAGGGTATTTAAAATTAATTAGACCAAATATAGATACCATGATTATGGCAGCTAAAATAGGTATGGGCAAATAATAGAAAAGTGGAGTTAGGAAAAGTAAAGTAAGTAAAACAAGCCCTGCACTAAATAAAGAAGCTATCCCAGACTTTGCACCACCTTGATCTTGAATCGCAGACCTAGAAAACGAAGCTGTTGCAGGATAAGATTGCGCAAAAGATCCGATGATATTTCCACTTCCTATTGCAATAAGCTCTTGGTTAGGGTCAACCTCGTATTCAGTATGTTTTTCTTCTATCGCTTTGGCTATTGATATTGCTTCAGTAAATCCTACAACAGCAAGTGTAATTGCAACCGGTAGGAGATCTAAAAGCTGATTTTTATCAAAGCTTGGAACACCAAATTCAGGAAGGCCATTTGGAATGTCTCCAACAATTTTAATTCCAATTAGTTGCCATTGGGTTAAGTATAAGACTAAGGTTCCTAAACTTACAACAATTAAGATAGCAGGAATTTTTTTATTAATTTTTTGAAAAACCTTAATTAAAATAATTCCAAAAACCCCAAGTCCAAAACTCAGAAAATGAGTTTCAGAAATATTTGAAACCACTTCTTGGAGTAAGATGTGTATTTTGTTGGTTTGCATCATATCTACCCGAAACAAATGTTTCAATTGACTAAATCCAATTATTATGGCGGCAGCTGATATAAAGCCGTTGAGAACTGGTTTTGATAAGAAATTAACCAAAAACCCAAGCTTTAGGGTTCCCAAAAGAACTTGAATAACCCCTACAAAAAGGGCTAAAAATACCGCTGCAGCAATATATTGATCGACCCCTACAATATGCAGGGTTCCAATTCCAGCAGCAACAATCAAAGAGTCCATTGCTACGGGACCAATAGAAAGCTGTCTAGAAGTACCCATCAATACATATATGATTTGAGGAGTCAATGCGGCGTAGAGACCAAATACAGGCGGTAAGCCTGCAATCATGGCATAGGCCATTCCTTGCGCAATAGCAAGTATTCCAGCCGTAATACCAGAAACAGCATCACCCCAAAGCATACTTTTCTTATAGTTTGGAAGCCAGTCAAGGATTGGAAAAAGACGTTTCAAGGTTATTTTTTTTACAAAAGTACATTATCTTATGGGATTGATTTGGTAACACAAGTTACCAAGCCTAAATTTTCAGCAGTTTAACTCGGTTTCTTTCTATTGTAAACTCTCCCTTTCGTTCTAATATTCTTAAGAGTCTTGAAATCATAACCCGAGAAGTATGAAGTTCGTGGGCTATTTCCTGATGCGTTTTATGAATTATCCCATCATCTGATATTCTAGACTTTTCTTCTAAATATTTTATAAGACGTTCGTCCATTTTTAGAAAAGCAATACTGTCCACCGTTTCTAACAAATCTTTAATTCTATGATTGTAGGTGTTAAAAACAAAATTCCTCCAGCTCTTATATTGAGCAGTCCAGACCTCCATTTTTTCTATTGGAATCATGATGAGCTCGGTATCGGATTCAGCAACAGCAATAATTTCACTTTTCTGGCTTCCTAGGCAGCAATTTAGAGTCATTGCGCAAGTTTCTCCTTGCTCTAAATAATAAAGCAAAAGCGAATCACCTTCTTGGTCTTCTCTCATGATTTTAAGGATCCCCGTAAGAACTAGTGGCATGCTTTTAATGTATTGCCCTATATGCATGAGATGAGTTCCGGATTCTAATTTTTTTAAGTGCCCTGTGGATTCAATTTCTGAAATTAAAAGAGGTTCAAACAAAGCACTATAATTGCTTTTTAATTTATCGATCATGGTATGAATATACAACGAGCATAGCAGATATAAAATTGAATATGGATATTATTAAGGTTTAGATTTTAAGATTTGCTTACTGAAAAAAGAAAAGTAACTTTGAATGCTATTTATCTTATGAAAAAAAAAGGTTTTAAACAGAGGCTAAATGAACTTCCCGACCTTGTTAAAAAAACAAAACCCAGTAAATTTTACATCTTGCTCGGCGGTTTGTTTTTATTACCAGGGGGTTCTTTGTTATGCGCATTTGCCCTCTACCTAAGATATTTTAAAAAAAAAGCCTAAACCTATTTTAATAAAACGTTGTGGTTTCCTGCAACCTCCAGACCTGCAGATAATCCAACGTCATCTAATAAAGTTGAGTTGTTTTTTTTATCAAACAACTTCACGTGAATTTGTGCATGCATACTTTCTTCTATTCTAGCGTCCATAAAACCTGAAATTGGTGCAGCCAGAGCAGTCGCTTTTTTTCGCTCAGCTATTATCGAAAGCCTGTAATTTTTGTTTTCCATTTCAAGACAAACTTGCTCTTCTGAAATAGAACAATGCCTGAGTTTAGTTCCGTTATAGGTAGTAAATTCAATTAATGAATCTGCGACCAATACTCCGGCAATATGACCAATAAAAGAGGAACTTAACCAAGGGATTTTGGCAATCGAAGCTTTGACAGAAACACCAGGCTTGCTGAAATGGTTGCTCTGCATCCAGATGTATCCTTCTGGGAAGGAGTGGCCCCAATCTTTTTCCATATAACCTCTTCCTTGGTCAAAAGAATGTGTTTTGTTTTTATGAATCAACGAACCTTCGATCCCATGATCCATACTTAAAATCCCATGATAACATTCCATGAAAGGGACAAAAGAAAAAGGACCCATAATACCAGGAGAAAGAAAACTAGTTGACCACGGATTTCTATTTATAAAGTGTAATTTGCCTTTTAAATCAGGCAAATCGAGCTCAATACTGTCTGAAGTAAAACGATTTCCTTGAATTTGAAGGTCATGCTTTTTAGAACTTGCAACAAAATCAGAAGCATCAAATTTGTGATATGAAGCGTTTAATTCTTTCCCATCTAATACTTGAATAAAAGCCTGTTTTTTTCCTGTTTCATCCATTGCAATTCCTGGAATAATTGCTAAAGCATGTTTTTGATCCTTACTGATTATTTTATAATACCAGCCTTCAAAAAACTTTTTAGATTTATTCCATCCGTGGTAGCATTCTGGATTCCATATAGCATGGATTCTGTCCAGGAACATCAATTATTTGATTTCGTTTTTAAAAAGAAAATCGGTGCCTAAGTATTTGTCTTTTTCATTGTAATACCAAGCTCTATTTTTGGGCATTATAATATCATCAACAACCTGTTCTTCAGTCAAAAGAATATACTCACCGTCGTTTTTGCTTTCGTCATGAAAAAATTGATAAACTTCCAATGCAAAACTTTTAGGGTTAAAGTAAAAGTACCAAGTGTCTTTGCCTACTCCTTTTTCATAATTGACTTTTACAACCCAATATTCATTTCCTTTAAAGGTTCTTTTTTCTGTTTTTGGTTCAATTATAGTTCCCGGATCTTTTAACTTCATAGGGAGGCCATAGAGGTAAGTATAGTAATCGCGAGTTCTTTTTACTTGATCACAACTTAAGCGATATTTTTTTTCTTGCTCCTTCGTAAAATTAGATGAGCCGTTAAGCAAAAGGGTACAAGTTCCATTTTGAATTTCTTGAGTTATACTATTGGAATCACTTCCATATTCATTTTTGAAATATTCTTTTTGTAAGTCTATTAAGATCGAACTAACTCTAGGGGCTCTAGTTGGAGTTTCCATTGTAATGTTTAATGCTCCAGAAAATTTAGTCCAATTGTTGTTTGGGTCATGGTATTCAATGCTCTTATTGATGAGCTCCAAACCGGTCCAATTTTGGCCAAAACAAAAAACATTAAAAAATAAGGTGGAAACGAAAAGAGTTTTCTTAAACATTGATTGGAGGTATTATTGGTGAAAGTTCAAAACATTCTAGATGGAAATACCTAGTAGAAGCAAGCAAGTGGTCAAAAATATCCCCTACAATTCCCTCATATTTAACCCAATCTTTGTCTTTACTAAAAGCATAAACTTCAATAGGAATACCTTGAGATGTAGGAGCCAATTGACGACACATTAAAGTCATTTCTTTGCTGATCATAGGGTGCTGCTTCAGAAAAGCTTCTGTGTAACTTCGGAAAAGACCAATGTTGGTTATGTTACGACCGTTAATTAAAAGCGATTTATCAACATTTGAAGTTTCATTATGAGACTTAATTTCGTCTTCTTTAGTTTGAATAACCCCATTCATTAATTTAATTTCTTTAAGGGGTTGGATCTCATTTTCTTTAAGAAATCGAATACTTCCAACTTTTATTAGAATAGATCTCTTAATCCTTCGGCCACTGGATTCACTCATCCCACGCCAATTAATGAAAGAATCTGAAATTAGTTTGTAAGTAGGAATTGATGTAATTGTATTGTCAAAATTTTGAATTTGAACTGTAGATAAACTTATTTTTAAAACCGTACCATCTGCATTGCTGTTAGGCATACTAATCCAGTCTCCTATTCGAACCGTATCGTTGATGGTTATTTGAACGCTGGCTACAAAACCCAGGATAGTATCCTTAAACACAAACAGTAATACTGCAGATAAAGCACCTAATGTGGTTAAAAAAGTCCCAATTTCAGTTCCTGTAAGTACAGATAAAATTATTATTCCTCCAACGAACCAGAGAAAAATCATAATCACCTGAATATAACTGTCAATTGGCTTGTCTTTGAATGAACTTAATGTTTTTAGGTAGTCGCGAAGGGATTTTAATAAAGAGCGAATGAGCGCTATAGAAACAACAACGGTTAATGCCTCAAAAATATTTTCGATCCAATCTTGATTTTCAAATAGTTCAGGAATCAATTTATGTAATAAAAATAAGGCTGGGAAATAGGAAAGTAATTTTGGAATGTTGTGCAGTAATAAAATATCATCAAAGGTGCTTTTTGTCTTTGTTGTTAGTTTTTTGAAAACGCTGAGAATAGTTTTCTTTGATATCCAGAAAAGAATTATTGTAATAAGCAGGTACGATATCAGTAAAATGCCAAGAGTACTTAGCTCTGCTGTTTCGGAATTAAAACTGTTTTCAGTTAATTTATCGAAAATGGCTGTCCTGAATTTGGAACTTTGCATTGTTTTATATTTTAATGCAAAATACCATTTTTTTTCAACCTAAGTTCTCAATTTGATTGATCTTAAAACTAAAGAAATCACTATTTTTAAAGAACTTTTAATAATAATCATGACAAAACTACTTTATTTATCCTTGTTTTTACTTACAAATTGCTCCTCTCCAGAGCAAAATCAATTGAAAACTTTTTTGGCACTTGGGGACAGTTATACTATTGGTGAAAGTGTTGAAGTCAATAAAAGATGGCCTAACCAATTAGTTTCTCAAGCAAATGCAACTAAAACTGTTTTTAAAGAAGCTAAAATTATTGCACGGACTGGTTGGACTACAGATGAATTGTTAGCAGCAATTGGAGAGGAAGAACTTTTACCTGATTACGATTTAGTTTCTTTAATGATTGGAGTTAATAATCAATACCGAGGACGTACTCCAGAAAACTTTCGAGATGAGTTTTTAGTTTTATTAGACAAATCAATAGCATTAAGTAAAAAAGCAGAAGCAGGGGTGATGGTGCTTTCAATTCCAGACTGGGGTGTAACACCTTTTGCTTTTAATAGAAATAAAACCCAGATTGCACAGGAGATTAATCTTTTTAATTCCATAATCCAAAATGCTTGTTTAGAAGCAGGAGCAGCTTACTTTGATATAACTCCAATATCAAGGCAAGCAGCGGTTCGGCTGGAATTGGTTGCCTCGGATGGTTTGCATCCGAGCAGTACAATGTATGCATTATGGGTAGAAGAGGTTTTACCTTTTTTAACAAATTAATTATGAACGATTTAAAACGGGCTGAATATCTAGACGATCAAGATCCTTTGAAACTTTTTAGCACTTATTTTCATCATACTCCCAATGAAATATATTTAGATGGAAACTCTTTAGGAAAACTACCCCTTCAAGCAAAAGCAGATATTAGGCAAGCGATCGATTCTCAATGGGGACAAAATTTAATTCGCAGTTGGAATGATCATTGGTTGGATCTTCCCAAAAGACTGGAAAATAAATTAGCTCAACTTTTGGGAGCTGATCCAGATGAATTAAAAGTAGGAGAGTCTACATCGGTTAATTTATACAAATTAATTCACGCACTTCTTTCTTCCAAAATAACCCCTAATAATTTGGTGACTGACTCCTTGAACTTCCCCACCGATATTTATGTAATGGAAGGTCTTGCAAAACAATTAAAATGTAACCCGCTGATAATCGTAAACTATTCAAGTGACTTAAAGGCAGATTTAACTCTTTTGAAAAAGGAAATCGAGAAACAGCCCGGGATTATATGCCTCAGCTTAGTCGCTTATAAAAGTGCATGGTTATATCCTATGAAAAGTTTGAATGAATTTGCAGAAGAAAATAACAGCATCATTGTCTGGGACTTAAGTCATGCAGCAGGAGTTGTTGATATTGATCTTCACCTTAGTAAAACAAAAATAGCTTTGGGGTGTACCTATAAATTCTTGAACGGAGGGCCGGGAGCTCCTGCTTTTATTTATATTCAAAAAGACCTTATAACGAAGTTGCATTCTCCAATTCAAGGTTGGTTCGGGCATCAAAGCCCTTTCGATTTTTCATTACCTTATATACCAGCCGAGGGAATAAGTCGATTTGATGCTGGAACACCTCAGGTACTTTCACTGATAGCCATGGAGGCTGGAATTGATCTCAGCCTAAAAGCAGGAATAACTAATATTCGCAAAAAAAGTAAAGATCAAACAGCATATATGATCGATTTAATTGATTCAAAACTAACCCCCCTTGGATTTGAAATAGAAACTCCTTTGAGTCCAGAAGAAAGGGGTTCACACGTAACCCTCAAACATCAGGAGTGTTGGAGGGTTTGTAAAGCTTTAATTCAGGGGAAAGATTCGGGTGTGAAAGTCATTCCAGACTTTAGACCCCCTAATTACCTGCGTCTTGGAATTGCTCCAATTTACACTTCCTTTGTTGATATATTAAGAGCCATAGAGCGAGTAAAAGAGATTATGGTTACCCAAGAGTATTTTAATATTGACAACGAAAGACCAACAGTAACCTAGTCAAATAGTAGGTTGTTTTGAGCACTTTAAAAAGTTTGTTTACCTTAGTCAAAAATCATTATAATTATGCGACTCATTTATCAAATAGCTACCCTTTTTATTGCGCTTCTTTTTTTTAGTTGTACAGAAGAAGGTAAAAATAAATCGATGACAACAGCAGAACAAATTCATCAGGCGGTAATTACTATAGATACTCACGATGATATTGACGTTGGAAATTTCACAGACTCTTTAAATTATAGTATTGAAACAAAATCTCAGGTTCACATTCCAGGAATGGAAGAAGGAGGATTAGACGTAGCTTGGTTTATAGTTTATACAGGTCAAGGTGAACTAAATGAAGCGGGATATGCAAAGGCAGCCGCAAATGCAGACGATAAGTTCAGTGCTATCCATAGATTAGTAACTGATTATGCATCAGATCGAATAGAATTGGCTTTAACTGCTGCAGATGTTAGACGCATTTGGAAAAGTGGAAAAAAAATAGCGATGATTGGTGTCGAGAATGGTTTTCCAATTGGAGAGGACATTAATAATGTTGAGGTTTTTTATAACAGAGGAGCACGTTATATGTCTTTAGCTCATAATGGGCACAGTCAATTATCAGATTCTAATACTGGCGAAAGAGACAGTATTTATCTTCATAATGGACTTAGTGACTTGGGTAAAAAAGTGATTGAAAAAATGAACTATTACGGTATTATGGTCGATATTTCTCATCCCTCAAAAGAAGCAATTCGTCAAATGGCATTGCATTCCAAAACACCACTCATGGCATCTCACTCGTCAGCTCGTGCTTTATGCAATCATTCTAGAAATTTAGACGACGAACAACTCCAATGGGTAAAAAAAAGTCAGGGTGTTGTCCAAACAGTAGCATTTAGTTCCTACTTAAATACTCAGAAACACAACGATTATAAAAAAGCTAGAGATTCTCTTCTAAAAGTTATAGGAGTAAACAACAACATTACTGTTCTAGATAAATATGAAGTTAGAGCTTTAAGCTTTGATGATCGTCAAGCTTATCTTCAGGAGAATAAAAAGCTTATGAAATTAGCTGAGGATGAAATAAAAGAACTTAAAAAGCAAGTTTCTCCTGTTTCTGTTTCTGATTTTGTTGATCATATTGACTACATCAAAAATAAAATTGGAATTGATCACGTTGGAATTAGCTCTGATTTCGATGGTGGGGGTGGAATTGAAGGATGGAACAATGCTTCCGAATCCTTGAATGTAACCAAAGAACTAGTGAAACGAGGATATACTCAAGATGAAATCGCGAAAATATGGGGTGGAAACTTGTTGAGAGTAATGGAGCGCGTCGAAGCAGTAGCTGCCGAATTACAAGGATTATAAACTATAGATTGGGAAGAACTTGGAGGCAAAGTTCTCGGCTCTCCAATATTTGTGAAATTGGAAAAATTATTTAAGCTAAGTTAAGGTTTGATTTATTGAATAAAAAAACATTTGTTATAAAACAACTGGAGCATATATAATTCTTAAATTGCTTAAACTTGAAGAATTAAGTTAAATGTTAATTTTCTACTGGTCTGCAGTATAAATGAAGTAACGTCCTGTAAGTCCTTAATAATTAATTGTTATAAGTTTGGCAGTAATAATATTTTGAAGTTTTATAAGTTTAAAATAGTTGGTTGTAATAATTTTAATCCTTTAGACGTTATAGAGATATTATATAAAATAAATCACTATGATTGACACTATATTTTTAATTATTTTAGGTATTACCATTTTCACCTTATTTTTTTATTGGTATGCAAAATATTCCACTAAATCTGGCTTTGCTTTAGATGAGAATAAAAACGAAATCCCAGACACTTGGGAGAAATATGGATTTTTTTTTAAAATGAAAAATTTTATCATTCTTTTTTTAGGAATAGCTATAGGGTTTTTATTAAGTAAGTCGACTTTTATGTAAAAACATACTGTTTCTTAAAAAACAAATAAATTATAATGAATTCAAAAGCACTATCATCAGTCTTAAATTATAGAATTGTAATCATCTTAATAGAAACAATTCTCATCTACTTTTTATATGACAAGTATAGAATCGACATTAAAATTGATTTTACAATAATGAGTATTGCTATTGTCTTTCCATTGGTTTTTTCAATTACAAGCGCTTATCAAAGACGACAAGAAGCCATTGCATTATTTTCTGAGTTTAGAAACAAAATAATTGACTTAACCAATATTTTTTATGCTGTAGATGAAGTAAATAAAAAAGATTATGTAAGCTTATTCAATAAGCTGGTTCTAGTTCAGACGGATTTAAATAATTACTTAATTAACACCTCTTCGGATAATGATTTTGGCGTAATAAGAGAGAAAAGAAAAGAAGTGTTGCTTTTTATTGATTCTCACAAAAAACTATTCAACGAAAGAGAAAAAGACAGCCTTATTAGGGTTAAAAATGAGTTGTTTCTCTCCGCGGAACAAATACGAGGTATAAAAATACATGGAACCCCAATTTCATTAAGAAAATACTGTTTGATTTTTATTTATTTTTCACCATTTTTATACAACTCTCAATTAATTGAAACAAGTTCTGGAACCGGATTTCAATTAGAATCAATAGTTTCTTTAATGTTCTCTTTGGTTGTAAGTTTTGTTTTAATGGCTCTCTATAATGTACAGGATTATATTGAAAATCCATTTGACCAAAAAGGTCTAGATGACTTGAATATAGAGGCGATGAAGGTTAATGATTGGGAGTCTTTGTATACAAATGAAGACAACTAATTATTTAAATAGCTAAAAATTAACAAATGTCTTTTATGACATAAGTTGTTTGACCAAATTCAAATTGATCACCTTCAATCTTATACTTTAAAAGTTCACCTAAAACCGAATTTGCATATAGATTTGAATAGCCTTCATCAAATTTAATTCGCTCTTCTTTGATTTCTTTAATCATTTTCTTTTGAGTGATTTTTTTGTCTAATGACTCAAATGTAACTTTAGAATTCAAGTCTATAATTTTTATACCATCGTCGGTAGAATCTTTCCAATCTTTAAAATCCTTGAATCCGTTTTCGAAAGTTAGCTCGCCTTCTGTAAATTCTCCCATTCTATAAGGAATACCTCCTTGGGGATGATGAATAATTATACCGTTGTACTCATTGTTTTCTCCTAGATACTTATAATATCCTCTATTCAACCATTTGAGCAGTGGGAAAATCTCGTTCATCCCTTTGTTCCACCTGTTATAAGAATAAGCAGCAACATTTTTGACTGAAAAAAAACTATCGTTTTCAAGAAAGTCTCTTAATTCAGAATGGGAGTAAATCTGATCAACCTTGAAAGTACTATTGAATTTTTCAGTTAATTCGGTATTATAAGTAAACATATATTTTGAATAAATTAATATCTTTTAAAGTTATTGATTTTATTTTTTTAAATTTTACAAAACATTCATAAATATTTTAGTGTATAGATAAACGCTTGTTCTAGCCTTTTCTTTTATCTATCCCTCTATTTTATTGATGTAAACGATTGTTTGTTTCTTTAGTATTACAATTGTATTTTGGTAATTCTATATTTAATTATGTACAAACAACTAAAAATCCTATTAATTAATACTTTTTTCAACCCAACAAGCCGTCAAAAGAAACTCTTATTTTATTTTATGAAGATTTCAAGGCCATTGGTTATTAGAATAGAATGAATTTATATGATAGTATTTTTTATTTTTAAAGATATATATAAAATTGAGTACTATGTATTGCATAGTTTTATTTTATATTTGCTCGAAATATGACTAAAAAATAGTTGTAAAAAATAAAAAAATCCGAACCAAACAGTAATGAAAAAACGAATCTTATCAACATTACTTTTCTTTTTAGTATTATTTTCAGTTAATGCCCAAAATTCTATCACAGGAACAATTACCGATGCTTATAAAATTCCTCTTCCTTTTGCTAATACTATTTTGCATAAACAAGGAGGTGATGAAATGCCAAAAGGAGTCATATCTGACGATGATGGCGCGTATGTTTTCGAAAACATCCCCAATGGAAACTATCAATTAGAAATTTCTGTTTTAGGCTTTGAAATAAAAAAATCAGAGGAATTCTCGCTCACGGGCAACACTATTTTTAACTTTCTACTAAAAGAAGAGGCTCAAGAATTAAACGAGGTTGTTGTTAAAAGCAAACGACCTGTTATAAAGCAAACCGCCGAAAAATTAGTTGTAGATCTTGAAAATTCTGAACTGATCAATACCAGCCTACAAGATGTTATGCGTAAGGTTCCAGGTATTTTAGTGACTAACAATGGGATTTCAATTGCAGGAAATAGAGGCGTTCGAATTCTTATCAATGGAAAAACTACCGAATATATGGATATCCAAACCTTGTTACGCGATTTTCCTGCAGATAACATATCTAAAATTGAAGTAGTTGAGCAACCAGGAGCAGAATATGAAGCTTCGGGTTCTGGAGCAATTATAAACATCATTTTAAAGAAAAATGTACGTTTAGGAACCCATGGTAATGTCACTACTTTGGTAGGAGAAGATCAAGGTTTTGAATACTCAACGGGCGCCTCTATAGCGAGTTATAAAAACAAATTAAATTGGCAAGCAAGTTTTAACCAGTCCGAACCAACCTGGAGAGATGATTTGTTTTTGGTGCGGAATGTTGGGAGTGAAACTTACGATCAAGCAACAAGAGAACCTTACAGTCCAAGGAATTTTAGAATTAGCGGAAATATTGATTATTATATAAATGATAAAAACATCATTGGGGTAGGTGGACGGTGGAACAATAGAAAATTGAAAAGAACTGCATATAGTGAAACCATTATTTCCGATGCTACAGAAACAAACACCTTATTTTCTGAAAATAGTTTTGACACCGATAGGGTTGATTTTAATTTCAATCCATATTATGAGTATAAGTCCGATACCGATAAATTAGTAATCGATTTTAATTATATAAATTTCAATAATGATAACACAAACGACTTATATGATGTTGCCGGGAGTACCATACCTTTTGTAGATAGAAGATACATTCAGGAAGGAAAGTTTAATGTTAGAACCTATCGTTTAGATTACACAAAAACATTTTCAGATAATTTAAATTTAAGTTTTGGAACCCGATATGCAGATGTAAATACCGATAATGACCTAAAGTCTTTTAATGAAAATAGCCGGGGTTCTTTTGATTTTAATGAAGATGGAAGTAGTCAGTTTTTAATTGATGAAACTATTTTTGCATTGTATTCCAAAATTAATTCTACCATTGGTAAATGGTCTTTTTCAGGGGGAGTCCGATATGAGGATAGTAATACAGACGGAAATTCAATATTCTTAAGAAACGGTACTTTAAATTCGACTGTAAAGAAAAGACCCATTAAAAAATTGTTTCCAAGCGCATCAATTAGCCACGAATTATCTGAATTTTTGGGGGTAAGTTTGTCTTATAGTTATAGAATTAGCAGACCATCATATAATAGCTTAAATTCTTTTGCTGAATTTTTAGATCCATTTTCGGCAAGTGAAGGTAATCCAGACTTAACTCCTTCCTATACCAATAAATATCAGTTCAATTTAACCTACGAAGGACAACCGTTTTTCACCATCGGCTACAGCAATACAGAAGACGCTATTTTTGAGTTAATCCGACAAGATAATGCTACCGCTCAGATCAGACAGCTGGACGTAAACGTTGAAGAAAATGCGAATTGGAATTTTAGATTATTAGGCCCCTTAGATTTTATAAATAGAGTAGAAGGGTATACGGGTTTTATATTAGTAAATACAGACTTTAAGTCAACAACTTATGATTTAGATTTAAATCAATGGAATTTATTTTGGTTCATTCAAGCGAGTTATGAATTGCCTTTAGAAATTGATTTTGAGGTGAGTGGAAATTATGGAACGGGATCACTAGAGGGACAAATAGAGGTGGATTGGTTAGCGGAATTAGACCTCTCCTTTGGAAAAAAATTCATGGACGACAAACTGAAGGTAAACCTGGGTCTGAATAAAGTATTGAATCGAGGTTTTATTGGAACTATTGATTATGGAAATGGTTCTGCCACCATAGATAGCAATGGTTCTAGACAAAATATTCAACTTAGATTATCGTATAGCTTTGGGTCTAAATTTGGTAAGGATAAAACCGACCGGAATGATACTCAAGAAGAAGATAGAATCCGAGACGATAGTTAAGCAATAATGCCTAAAATTGTTTTTGGTCCAGCGATCACTGATTTTTCTATACCTATTTTAAGAGTTTAGAATCATGTCAGCAGCTTTTTCAGCGATCATAAATACCGGAGCGTTTGTGTTTCCAGAAACAATTTTAGGCATTATTGAGGCATCTACCACGCGGAGGTTTGCAATTCCATGTACTTTTAGGGAAGAATCAACTACTGCCAAATCATCGTTGCCCATTTTACAGGTTCCGACTGGATGATATACGGTTTCCAAAGTTTTCTTGATGTGTTCGATAAGCGCATCTTTGTTGTTTCGGTCGTGTGGAAGCCCTTTTGTTTTGGTATGCTTTTTTAATGCTTCATGTTCCATCATTTTAAAGGCTAAATTCCCTCCTTTTACGAGCTGATCCAGGTCTTCTTTTTCTTCTAAAAAATTAGGTTGAATTATCGGTTCAGCTTTAGGGTCTGCAGAAGATAGGGTTACAGTACCTCGACTTTTGGGGTGTAATAGTGTCGGAAAAATAGTAAAACCATCGCTGCGAGGAAACCCATTGAGGTCATAAGCATCATAGCCATATTCATGTCCCAACCACATCGGAGAAAAGTGAAATTGAAAATTTACTTGTTGCCCTTTCTGATGAATATCAAAAAAAGCCATTCCTTCGAGAGGCCCGGTGCAAAAAACTCCTTTTTTATTTATAAAATAGTTCCAAGCGGCTTTGAATTGCTGTAAAGGTTGAATGAAGTGGTTAACACCGCCTTGCGTATGTGATTGCCCAGAAATAGGGAAAAACAAATGGTCTTGAAGGTTTTTACCAACACCTTTTAGTTCGTTTAGACATTCAATTCGGTGCTTATTTAGCTCAGTTGAATCCCCAATTCCAGAAAGCATTAAAAGTTGCGGCGATTGAAAAGATCCAGCGGATAAAATAACTTCTTTTTTTGCTTCAACATATATAGATTTTGAGCCTTTAGTGTATCGAACACCAACAGCTTTTTTATCTTTTAAAATTATTTTTTCGACTTGAGCTTGTGTAATAGCCGTTAGGTTAGATCGTTTTAAAACAGGCTTCAGAAAAGCTACAGCCCCACTCATTCTTTTGCCATCTTTTATTGTGCTTTGAACAGCACTAGCACCCACTTGTTTTGTACCGTTATAATCGGTAGTTCTGGGAATGCCTATTGCAGAACATGCGGTGAGAAACCCCTCTAAAAAAGCCGATTTAAATTTGGCGGGATAGGTAACTCCCAGTTCTCCCGAAACACCGTGATAACCTTTATCTACCAAATCTGCTTGAGCATGATTTTCTGAACGTTTAAAATAGGGGAGTACATCCTTAAAGCCCCATCCAGAATTGCCTAACGAAGCCCAGCTGTCATAATCAGAAGCGTTACCCCGAACATAAGCCATTGCATTAGTTGAACTGCTACCTCCTAGTGTTTTACCTCGTGGTAAATATATTTTTCGCTCCAATACATTAGATTGTTCTTCGGTCCAAAAACCCCAATCGTCTTTACTCTTGTGTATTTTTAAATAAGCTCCAGGGATATGGATGTTCATATTGGTATCGGGTCCTCCTGCTTCTAATAGTAAAACCGAGTTCTCAGGATTTTCTGATAATCGGTTAGCCATAACACAACCAGCTGAACCTGCTCCAATAATTATATAGTCAAATGATTGAGCCATAACTTTTTAATTTAATGGAAGATACTAATGTCTTGCATTGTTTTCAAATTAAACATAACTTTAATTGTTTTAAATTTAAACTCAATTATACCTTTTATGTTTTACAGAAAACTTCTTTTCAAGTCAATACTCTTAGTCGGTTTTTTTAGTTTTTTAAACAGCTGTAGGGATTCAAACTTCAATGAAACTAGATCTTTTAGTGGTTTAGAAATCAGTCCAATTTTATTAGACTCTAGCATAAACATAAGAGCCCTTGAAATAAAAAATAATAAGATTTATAGTGCTAGCGCAACAGGCTTGATCTATTCATTTGAGTCTAATGTTCCTGAACAAATGAAACAAGAGCATTATCTATCTGATAAGGACTCTCTGTATCCAAACTTTAGAGCTTTGGCCTTAACAGACGAAGATGTTTTTGCAATCTCAATTTCAAATCCGGCTCTATTGTTTAAAAACGGAAAAGTAGTTTATAGGGAATCTCATCAAAAGGTATTTTACGATTCCATGGAATTTTGGAATAACGAAGAGGGAATTGCGGTAGGAGATTATACAGACAATTGCATAAGCATCCTAATAACTAGAGATGGCGGAGATTCATGGAATAAACTCGATTGTTCTGTTTTTAGTGATATAAAAGAGAACGAAGGCTTTTTTGCTGCCAGTGATTCTAATATTTCTATTGTCAAAAATGAAACTTGGATAGCCACAGGAGGATTGAACAGCAGGGTTTATTTTTCTAATGACAAGGGGCTTAGTTGGGTTGTTACAGAAACTCCTATTTTACAAGGAGAACCAACTACAGGAATATTTAGTATAGATTTTTATGATAAAAAAAACGGATATGCTGTTGGGGGAGATTACACCAAACCTAAAATAGACAGTTTAAATAAAATCAGAACATCTGATGGAGGTAAAACCTGGAATGTAGTTGCCAGTAATCAAAATCCGGGCTATCGGAGTTGTGTTCAATATTTCCCAAATAGCAAAGGGGATCAATTGCTAGCCGTTGGCTTTAATGGGGTAGATTATTCTTCTGATACCGGTTCAACCTGGAAACACCTGAGCGATGAAGGATTTTATACCGTTCGTTTCCTAAACGATTCCGTTGCTTATGCCGCAGGAAAAGGAAAGATTTCTAAATTGACTTTTAAGTAGGGAAAAGATTCGAGGAAATATTTTTTTCAACTATTTAGTTGTAATTTTTATATTTGAAATATGAATAAAACTACTAAAAGATTAATCGAGCTTAGGAACCAACTTGATAAGGAAGCTGAACACTTCGATAACTTGATTGATATACTAAACTCAAACAAAAGTAAAGAAGAAATAATAGAAGATGTGAAAAGAGAGTTACTTCTAGGACAACTCAATAGGAATATAATTGTAACTCAGGAATTTGCTAACCTAACAGGAGGTGACGCAATACTAGATTCAAAAGGTATAAGCATTGTAGCTTATATAGAGGATATTTTCAAAGACATATCACAAGATAACAGGAAACCCCTTAAGCTTGATTAGAGCGAATTACCAATAAAAGGTTTTCCGAATCTTTAGTTTTGTATTAGTCTAAATTCAGAAATGTTTAACTCACCACAATTTTTTAAACACCCTCTTTCGAGTTCTTTTTAACACGTTACATGAACATAAAAAATTTAATAATAACTTTTAAAACATATGGTTAACGAAAACTTTAACATTGAAAACACCTCTTTAACTGAAGAATTAAAAATAATTTTTTCGAATATTATCAGTCTTTTAGGTGAAAATATTGATCGTGAAGGTCTAGTCAAAACTCCCGAACGTGCTTCTAAAGCAATGAAATTTTTAACTAGTGGCTATAAAACGGATCCAAAGCAAATTTTGGAAAGTGCTATGTTTAAGGAAGAATATAAGGAAATGGTAATCGTTAAAGACATTGAATTATATTCACTTTGTGAACATCATATCCTTCCTTTTTTTGGAAAAGCACATATTGCCTATATTCCCAATGGTCATATTGTTGGATTGAGTAAAATACCAAGGGTTGTTGATGTTTTTGCAAGACGTTTGCAAGTTCAAGAACGCATGACAGAACAAATTTTAGAATGCATTAACGATACTCTTAAACCTCAGGGTGTTGCGGTTGTAATTGAAGCTTCTCACATGTGCATGATGATGAGAGGTGTTCAAAAGCAGAACTCGACCACCACCACATCAGGTTTTAGGGGGTCTTTTAAAGAAACAGATACTCGAAATGAATTCTTAAAGCTGATTACCTAAAGTTTGTCTTAAGGCTTAAGAATTAGCTTCCTAATACAAACAAATACTATTATTAAAATTGAATATCCAATAAAAAAGGGAATTACAAAGCTTTGAAGTTTAAACACCAACATAAGCGACATAAGTAGTAATTGAAATCCGAGTCCATATAAAGAAATTAGCGTCATAAACCACTTTGGAAAAGGCTTGCTGTGACTTGCATTTTTATCCATATAATAGATGCTTTTGTCAAAACAAATATATAAAGTATTGTAAATTTTATAAAATAGATTTACCCTCGATTGACTTTCGCCTTTTAAAGCTTTGGGTTTGCTGTTTTCAAAAACTCGACTGGTTGAATCACCTTGTACGGAATTTCGTAAAATCACATAATAGTAGTTGTAAAGAGTCCCTTGAAGTTGGATTCCAAAAAAAGCTATTAACATAAAAATTATGGAAATATCGGTGATGTACCAAAAGGTTAATAAAAAACAAAAGTTAAGTAATAAATCTGCTATTGAATCGTAATAACGTCCAACATATGAAGGGCTTTTTTTTAGACGCGACAATTCACCGTCTGCAGCATCTATGATGGATTTTAATATTATAAAAAAAGCGGACGTTATCAGGTATCCATTTAATAAGAATCCAATTGCTGTAAATCCTGTTATAATAAACAGGGTAGTTACATGAATAGGTGTGAAAGCCGTGTGCTGAAGTTTACTAGCAATCCAATGCCCAGCTGAGCGTCCGTAATCAGATAAGTCTAAAAATTGATGTTTTTTCGGTAATTTTGCCATTTTTAAACTAAAGAAAAAATTATTCATTAAAAGTACAACGATTTTTTGGGTTTGATTTATTTAAATCAACATCAATATCTTATTTAAACTCTATAAGGTTTGTTGCTACTTTAAAATTTAAGAATTGTTCCAAAAAAAACATAATTACTTAGAAATATTGCTATTTTTTTAAACCAAGTAAATTTTTAAAATACTATGAAAACACCTTTAAAATCATCACCTGAGTCACTTCTTTTATTCCACAATGTATTTCTAACTTCTTGAGAAAACGAGAAAAGAGGTATAAGCATTACAAACAAACAAAAGCTTCTCATTAAGTGTTTTTGGTTAATTTTTAATAGGTATTACTTTAAGTTCATCTGAGCCGAAAAACATATCTCCTATTAGTGCAACTGTTTCTTTTGTTATTTCTTCCTCTGAAGTATTATTTTTTAATTTGAATTCAGTTAAATCCATCGAAAACAATTTATTCTCTTTTTGATTAATATGAATTGCCGTATAAAAGTGGTATCGTAGTATTTTTTCAAGTGTTATTTCAGTTCCAGGATAAAAAGTTTGAAACCCCTCTAAGCTTTTAAATGTAGTTTTTAATATTCGATAAGACTTTTGAAATCCTAATTCATTTTTAAGGCGAAGAGCCTTGTACTGATTAATTGAATCCTTAGTCTGCCCAAAAGAAACCATAGGAACTAACAGTAAAAAAAGAAGTATCTTTTTCATAATATCTAATTATCAATACAATATACAAAACTGTTTTTAAAGCTTATTTTATATAAAGCGGCTAAGCTAATTTTGGGCTAAGAGAGAAGGGTTGGTTAGATAATATACCCATTTGAGCAGCTCAGTCCCAAAAGGAAAATGGATTTAAATTGAGAGGGTGGGGGTGAAGAATTAGAGTTTATTTTAGGATTTTTTAGGCTTAGTTCGTTCCTAACAAAATATAAATTAATACTGTAATTATGCATAAAGCAATGGACATAGCTTTTGCGTGTTTCCAAGGTTTCATTTCAATAATATTTAAATCTTTGATTTTAAATTCTTTCTCCATAGGGAAGAAATGAGATAAGCCAAACATAACGGCAATGTTCAACAAAAATTCTATTCCCCAAATATGAACAAAATGAATATCTACTTTTAAAATAAACGTACATAAAATATAAAATGTAAGCCCTACAACTAATGCTGCTTTAGCACCTGTAGCCGATATTTTCTTTAAAAAGAACCCTGCTAACATAATAGAGGCAATTGGAATGAAAAAGATTCCATTTAACTGCTGTAACAGTTGATATAATCCATCAGGTGCATTAGCAACCATAGGTGCAACCATTATCGCAAAAACTGCTAAAAGAGTAGACGTGATTTTTCCAACTTTCACCAACTTAGAATCACTACTATTTTTTCCAAAATGCCTTTTATATATGTCAATACTAAATATGGTTGCGGCACTATTTAAAACACTATTAAATGTACTCAATACCGCTCCCATGACTATTGCTGCAAAAATTCCTACTAGACCAACGGGTAATAATTTTTTAATCAATTCTGGATAAATCATATCCTGATTATCAAAGAATGACTCTCCATAATAATAAAATGCAATTACACCTGGAAGAATAATTATAATTGGCACTAAAATTTTAAGCACTCCCGTATAGAGTAACCCTTTTTGTGCTTCAACTAAATTTTTAGCTCCCAAAGCCCTCTGAATAATAGTTTGGTTCATGCTCCAAAAATATAATTGATTAATTATTAAACCAGTAAAGAGCACTTCAAAAGGTAAAACGGAATCTTTAGCGCCAATTACATTAAATTTTTCTGGCGCATGTTCATAAACTTTCATTAATCCAGATAAAGGGTTTCCATCACCTATACTTACCAATGCAATTAAAGGAATTGCAAGTCCACCTATTAACAAACCATAACCATTAATAGTATCGGATACAGCCACTGCTTTTAAACCTCCAAAAACCGCATAAATTGAGCCTAAAAGGCCAACTGCAATAATAGTCATCCAAAGTCCTTTTTCTTTTGAAACCTCAAAAACTTGAGAGATGTTAAAAATACTTTCTAAATTAATAGCTCCGGTATATAATACAATAGGTAATAGTGTAACTACAAACGACACCATCAAAAATAGGGCAACTAATGTTCTTGTAGTGCTATCAAATCGTTGTTCTAGAAATTGAGGTATTGTAGTTAGCCCCATTTTTAAATATTTTGGAACAAAGTAAATTGCAGCCGCTACTAATGCCAAAGCAGAAGTAACTTCCCATGCAATGATAATAAAGCCATTCTTGTAGGAAGATCCATTCATGCCAATTAAGTGCTCTGTTGAAATATTTGTTAGCAACATTGAACCAGCTATAACAACACCTGTCAAACTTCTTCCTCCAAGAAAATAACCGTCTTGTGAGTTTAAATCTTCTTTACGGAGCTTGTACCAAGAATATATGGCAACAAAGGCTGTGAATGCAACAAAAGTAATTATAGTATACATAGTTCTTACTTTATTTAGTTATAAAATTTCAGCCAGTTTGACTGGTCTATTTTCTGCAAGGGATTTCTTAGCTGCTAAGCCAATCGCCAAAGACATGATGCCGTCATGCCCAGTAGTTGGTGGCGCTTCATTATTTTTAAGACATTCAATAAAAGCCCTCATTTCGTTAAAATAAGAGTCAGCATATCTGTCCATAAAAAAATCTAAGGGTAATGCTGTGTGGACACCATTAGAATCATAATGAAAATTGTTGTCATGCAATTTATTCTCTGAACCACACATTCCGCTATCTCCAAAAACTTCAAGTCTTTGATCATAGCCATATGCAGCTTTTCTACAATTGTCTATTACAGCGATGGTTCCATTTTTAAAAGTGAGTGTTGTAACCGCTGTATCTATATCACCAGCTTTTTCAATCTCTGGGTCTACAAAAACAGCTCCGGTTGCATAGACTTCTTCCACTTCATGATTGACCATAAAACGCGCCATATCAAAATCATGAATTGCCATATCTAAGAATAGACCGCCTGAGACTTTTATATAGCTAACAGATGGTGGCCCCGGGTCTCTACTTGTTATTTTAATAACTTGTGGTTTTCCAATTTTTCCTTCGGATACTATTCGCTGTACTTTTTTAAAGTTGGGGTCAAAACGCCTATTGAAAGCAATCATTAATTTTACGCCTGCTGCTTCAACAATCTTTATAACTTCTTTTACAGTCTCTAAAGACAAATCCATTGGTTTTTCACAAAAGATTTGCTTACCAGCTTTAGCTGCTAATATAATATGATTGGCGTGAAAATCTGTTGGCGAACAAATAACTAAAGCTTCGATCTCTTTGTCGTTAACCATGTCTTCAAACTGGTCATACACTTTTGATACTCCAAATTTTTCAGCTAGTGTATTTGTATTTGGATTTATGTCTGATATAGCTACAACTTCTGCATCTTGAAACTTGGTAACCAAGTTTTCTAAATGAATGCTTCCCATTCTTCCAACACCAGCAATACCGAATTTAATTTTATTCATTTTTTATGATATTAGAATTTTCTAGACCAGCTTTTTGGCCAACGTTCGATAACTACTTTTGTTTGTGTAAAAAATTCAATGGCGTGCCTTCCCTGACCATGTAAATCTCCAAAGAAGGATTCTTTCCAGCCAGAGAAAGGGAACATAGCTACCGGTGCAGCTACACCAATATTTATACCTATGTTACCTGCCATTGCTTCACTTCTAAACTTACGAGCTGATAAACCATCTTGAGTGAAAATACATGCCATATTTCCATATCTTCCCTTGTTAATAAAATCTATTGCAGTGTCTAATTCATTAAAATCAATTAAACTCATTACGGGTCCAAAAATTTCAGTTTCAAAAATTTCACCTCCCATAGGCACATCGCCTAAAATAGTTGGTCCAATAAAATTTCCTTTTTCAAGTCCATCTAATTTCGGATTTCTTCCATCTAATAATAATTTGGCACCTTCATCTACACCTTTACCTATTAAGTGCTCTATTCTTGTTTTACTCTCCGGTGTAATAACAGGTCCCATTTTGATTGACTCATCCATTCCATAACCTATAGAATGAACTTTAGCTGCTTCTACCAACGATTCTTTAAATTGTCCATTATCACCAACAGGAACAATTACAGAAGCCGCCAAACAACGTTGACCAGCACAACCATATACTGAATCGATAATGATTTTAGTTGTCATTTCTATATCTGCATCTGGCATAATAACCACAGGGTTTTTAGCACCTCCTTGTGCTTGTACTCTTTTTCCGTATTTAGCACCTTCAGAATAGATATATCTGGCTACATCTGTAGAACCTACAAAACTAATTGTTTTTACTTTCGGATGTTGCAACATTGCATCTACAGCATCTTTTCCTCCATGAACTAGACTTAATAGCCCTTTTGGTAAATCCATTTCTTTATCAATCAAATCAAATACATATTGCATTGTCATCGGCACCTTTTCTGATGGCTTTATTACAAATGCATTACCTGTTGCAATAGCGTATGGTAAAAACCAAAACGGAATCATACCCGGAAAGTTAAATGGTGTAATACACCCAGAAACTCCTAATGGCTGACGTATCATAAATTCATCAATACCACGTGCTATGTTTTCTGAGAACTCCGTTTGCATCAATACATGCGAACCACAGGCTACTTCTACATTTTCTATTGCACGTTGTAATTCACCTAAAGACTCTCCGTATGTTTTACCACACTCTTCGGTAATCAATTTTGCGATTTCTTCTTTATGATTTTCTAACAATGTTTTCAGCTTAAATAAGGGCTGTATACGTTGCATTGTAGGCACGTCTTTCCATTCTAAATAAGCCTGATGCGCAAACTCAATAGCCGCATTCATATCTTGTGCAGTTTCTTCACCAAAAGGAACTTTACTGATTACTTCTTGATTTGCAGGGTTGTGCACATCTACTGATTGGCTCGATTTGCTGGATGCCCATTCACCGTTTATATAGTTTTGTAATACTCTCATCTTTTAATATTTATTAGGTTTAATGTATTGTTTTTGACGTTTTATATCTTCTACATATTGTAATCTTACTTTTTGAACATCTTCGGATATCGAGACTTCAGGAACGGGTACATCCCACCAAGAGTATGCATAACCAGCTAATTTTCTATCACGAATAGTCTCCACATAGATGACTGTTGTTCTATCATTTGTTTTAGCTTTCGCTAAAGCCTTGTTGTACTCTTTAATCCCTTTTGGTTTATAGACGATAGCTCCAAGGCTTTCTGCATTTTTAGCTAAATCTACTGGCAAGAAATCACCATCTAATTGACCTGTTTCTTTATTTCTATACTTAAAATGTGTTCCGAAACCTTCGCCACCAATACCATTTGAAAGTCCTCCAATACTCGCATAACCATTGTTATTGATTAGAATCATTGTGATTTTACACCCTTCTTGTATTGTTGTAACCAGATCTGAGGGCAACATTAGATACGTGGCATCACCACACATAACATAAACCTCTCTATCTGGATCAGCCATTTTTACACCTAATCCTCCTGGGATTTCATAACCCATACAAGAGTTACCATACTCCGAGTGAAACCCTTTCGGATTTTTTGTTCGCCATAATTTGTGTAAATCACCCGGCAAACTACCCGCAGCACATAGCACTACATCTTTATCATCAATAAAATTATTTAACGCTCCTATATATTCTGATTGTACAGGATTATCTTCATCTACAGGTTCATAGGCGGTAGTTATAATTTTATCCCATTCTATAGTATATGCTCTTACCCTTTCGGTATATGCTGTATCTGTTTTATAATTACTTAACGCTTGTTGTAACACTTCTAATGTTACTTTAGCATCGCCTTGTAACGGAATGGCACTTTGTTTAAAGGCATCCATTTCTGCAATATTAATATTGATAAAAGTTACATCAGGATTTTGCCATGCAGATTTTGATGCAGACATAAAATCTCCGTAACGAGTTCCAATACCAATAACTACATCAGCCTCAGCAGCAATTTCATTAGCTCCCTTTGTTCCTGTTCCACCTAAAGCACCCAAATTCAATGGATTTTGGTAATGTAATGTTCCTTTACCAGCATAGGTCTCAGCTACTGGTATGCCATTACTTTCAGCAAATTCTTTTAAAACAGTTTCTGCTTCTGAATACAAAACACCACCACCAGCAATAAGCATCGGTTTTTTGGCATTCTGTATCGCTTCAACCGCTTTACTTATTAAATATTTATCTGGCGTAGGACGTGCAATATACCATACTCTTTTTTCAAAAAGTTCTTCAGGAAAATCATAGCCTTCTGTTTGCACATCATGTGGTAATGCTAATGTTACAGCACCAGTTTCAGCAGGTGAAGTAAGTACGCGCATTGCTTCTAACAACGCAGAAGTTAACTGTTCTGGTCTATTAATTCTATCCCAGTATTTTGAAATTGGTTTAAAACAATCGTTTGCAGAAATATCTTGGGAAAAGCCACTCTCTACCTGTTGTAACAAAGGTGAAGCTGTACGTTTTGAGAAAAAATCACCCGGCAATAATAGCACAGGCAACCTATTAATAGTCGCTCCGGCTGCAGCCGTTAACATATTTGTAGCCCCTGGGCCGATTGAAGTTGTACACACAAAAGTCTGCATGCGGTTCTTCATTTTGGAATAAGCAGCAGCGGTGTGAACCATAGCTTGCTCATTTCTAAATTGATAATATTTAAAATCTGGATTATGTTTTAATGCTTCGCCTAAACCAGCGACATTACCGTGACCAAAAATTCCAAAACAACCCGCAAAAAATGGCATTTCAACACCATCTCTTTTCACATATTGATTTTTTAAAAATTCAATAGTAGCTTGTGCTACCGTACGTCTTTTTATGCTCATAATTAGAATCCTCCGTTATTGTTTATAAACTGAATAATTTCATCATAATAAGGCGCATAATTACAGCATCCTTGTTTGGTTACTAACCAAGCTCCACATGCATTTGCCAAACGTAATGATTTGTAGGTATTCCACCCTTTTATATATCCATAAATAAATCCGCCTGCAAAAGCATCTCCTGCTCCTAAAACATTGATTACATCTACTGCAAAACCTGGTATAGTTTCTACACGTCCATCTTGATGATAAGCTATAACCCCTTGAGGTCCTGTTTTAACTAACAACAGTTCAACACCTTGTTTTAATACCAGTTTAATAGCTTCACGTAAATTTCCTTTTATTGTAGGAGCAGATATTGAGCTGTCTTTAATTTTTACCTGATCGACATTATCTAAATACATGGCCAAGAGTTCTTCTTCTGTGCCTATTACAACATCAGTATATTTTAAATATTGACGCATTGTTGTTCCAAAAGCACGTACATCATGCCAAAGATTGGCTCTAAAATCTATATCTAAAAAAACAGGAAGTCCTAACTGTTTTGCTTTCTCAGAAGCATAAAACGCAGCACTTCTTGTGGGTTCTACAGCTAATGCAGTACCAGTCATTAAGAATGATTTATAGTTTAAAAAATCAACCTGATTAATATGGTCTATAGTTATTTTATTGTCTGGTGCGTTATCTCTATAAAATACTAGAGGAAACGTTTCTGGCGGTTGAATACCACAGACTACTGCTGTACTTGTAGTTCCATTAATAGTTTGTAAATGTGTTGTATCTACACCTTCTTTTTGAAGTGTGTTTTCGATAAAACCTCCTATTGGATCTGGCCCTACGGCAGAAAATAGTGCCGTTTTTAATCCTAATCGTTGTGCGCCAACAGCAATATTTACAGGCGAACCTCCTATCGCGGTTGTTAATTCTTTTATGTCATTGAACTCTGCACCTATATTTTTTGAGTAAAGATCTATAGATGCTCTTCCAAATGTTAGTAAATCGAAGCTCATAATTTTTTTAGTTTTTCATTCGTATTCATTTTAGCATTTACCAATGGCAAACGTTTATCCTGTCCACTCCATGAATCATAAATCCACTCATGGTCTGTATCTGTTGTATTGGCCAATGATTGATCTGTACCTGCTAAAAAATTAAGATAATAACAATGAAAGCCATGGGCAGCAACTACTGGGTGATATCCTTTAGGAATTAATACTACATCATTATGGTTGGCTCGAACAATTTCATCTAATGAATCGTTATCGTTTTTAGTATAAACTTGTTGTATAGCATAAGCCTCTGGCCTTTGAAACTTATAAAAATAGGTTTCATCTTGTTGGGGTTCTAATAAATCTCCTTGTGTATTTTCTATCCGCTCATCATGTTTATGAGCGGGAAAAGAGCTCCAATTGCCAGATGGTGTATATACTTCTCTTGAAACAATTCGACTACAACCAAATCCTGGAGGCACTAAATCATTGAACTGACGTGTTGCATTGTCACCTCCAAAAATCACTACAGGTGTTTCTTCTGGTGTTAAGAATTTAGGTTTAAAATCATTGTCTGATTGACACCAACCATATCCAATATCTAATATATCACTTTGGGCTGTAAGCGTAAATTCTGTATGTCTAGGCAAGTACAAAGTATGGGCAATACCACAAAATACATCCTTTCTGCCATTTAATGTTTCCCAAGAACCTTTATTGCTGTTAACTTTAAAATTCCCTCCAAGCAATACAATAACTATTTCATTACTTTCAGTTTTAAAAGACCATTGCTCATTTTTTTTCATAAGGCGTGCCTCGAAACTTAACCATTTCCAGTTTGCATTTTCTGGAGTTATACTTTGATATACACCAAATTCTTTTTGAGGTTTTATTAAAAGTTTCATTTTAATCCTGTTTTTTTAGGTAATAAATTTTATACCATAATTAGTTTTTAATATTTTAGAATTTCAATTCTTGAGTTAAAAAATCATATCCTTTTTTTGCATATTCAAACGGGTTTGCAATTGAGGGGTCTTGTTCTGCTTCTACAACAACCCAGCCTTTATAGTCACTTTTATGGATGTTGTCTGCTATAGGCTTTAAATCTAAATCGCCATCACCTGGCACAGTATAAACACCAAGCTTCACTGCTTTTAAAAAGCTTAAATCATCTTTGTACGCAAGTTCTTTCACACTATCTCTCACATCTTTTAAATGAATATGTGCTGTTCGTGACATATATTTTTTTAATGCAGTATGGGGATCTTCATTAGCAAAATAGAAATGTCCACAATCATAATTTAGTGAAACATAACGTTCGTCAGTTTCGTTTAATAAACGATCAACCTCATCCATACTTTCTACCATGGTTCCCATGTGATGATGATAAGAAAGTTTCATCCCAAAGTTATCATTGGCTATTTTTCCTAATTCATTCAGTCCTTTTGTTAAGGCAGACCATTCTTTTTTTGTTGCAACTTTACGATTAGTTAAGGGCATGTAATAATTCCCATGAATGGTATTACCGCATTCGGCGCCTCCAATGACCTTGGCCCCCATAAAACTTAAAAAATCTGCTTGTTTTATGAATTTATTTTTTACTTCTTCAAATGGTTTTGCAGTAAACTCATAACTAAACCATTGGTTACAGATGGTGAGTCCTCTGATATCCAGGTACGCTTTTAATAATACTCTATTGTGAGTTGGATATTTATTACCAACTTCACAACCTACGTAACCAGCCAAAGCCATTTCGCTAACACACTGTTCAAAAGTGATATCACTTCCCAATTCTGGCATATCATCGTTGGTCCAACCTATTGGTGCAATTCCTAATTTTATCATTTTCATACTGTTATTTATATAAATAAGCTTTTCCTTTATTTCCTAGCATGATGAATTTTTGCTCCAAAAGATGCTCTAACTCCTGCATGTATTGTTTTCCAGGTTTTAAATGATCCCACTCCCCGTTATGATCTCTAAAAAATTCTCTAAAAATACGAAGCCATAACAATCTTAAATCTGTAGCAATATTTAGTTTGCAAACACCACATGTAATCGCTCTTTTTACTTCTTCTTCACTAACGCCTTTTGCGTTATTTTGCAAACCTCCTCCAGCATTATTTATCCGCCTCACCTCTTCTAAATCTACAGTTGAAGCGCCATGTAATACAATTGGAAATTTTGGTAGTTTAGTTTGTATTTCTTCTAATAAATCAAACCTTAATCCTTTGCCTCCAGAAAACTTATAAGCACCATGACTTGTACCAACAGCCACTGCTAGACTATCACAATTTGTATTTTTTACAAAGTATTCAACATCTGAAGGGTCTGTGTACAAAGCATTTTCTTCGTCAATATCTAAATCATCTTCAATACCACTTAACACACCTAGTTCTGCTTCTACAGATATATTTTTTGGATGCGCTAAGGCAATAATCTCTTTTGTACGCTCTATATTTTTTTCCAATGGGTCATGTGATGCATCAATCATAACCGATGTGTATTCACCAGAACTTATTGCGTCATGTATATGAGATTCAAACCCATGATCTATATGGACTGCATATACCACATCAGGATATATTTCTGCTGCTGCTTTAATGTAATTTAACAGCATTGTAGGATGTGCATATTCTCTTGCCGCAGGTGTTGTTTGTATAATAAAAGGTGCTTGAAACTTTTGAGAAGTAGAGAACAAACCATGCACTTGTTCTGGATTTGAAATATTTATGGCTGGAATACAAAATTTCCCATATGCTTTCTCAAATAAATATTTAGCTGATATTCTCATTTAGTTTTTAAATAATTCGTTTATGGGTTCACCAAATATTTCTATCTGTCAATCAAAATGCTGCAAAGTTCTTTTAAGTTAATAAAAATATAATTTCCTGCTCCATATAAAATATTGTCAAAATTTAGTTTTAATCTAATACAATCATACAGTCCAATAAAAAAAGAAGTGACTGAACACGGCATCACTCTTAATAACAAACCATTTTATTTCCAAATTTATATAAAATTCAAGTTTATTAAGGATTAGATTATTTTTTGTGATGAATTAATTCTTTATTTAATAATTGAACTTTTTCATATGGCTCTTCAATTAATTTATTTTGACCTTCAGCGAGTTTGTATTTTTTATTCACTCCTACACTATTAAAAATTTGTGTATCTGAACTTGGCCATATAATGGTTAATGTTTGTATCAGCTCACTTTGACCCAATCCTATTTCACCTTGAAAACTGTTTGCTCCAAAACTTCCACCTGTATTAATGGAATAAAAAATAGTTCTACCGTTATCTAAATCAAGCTTGAGTTCAATTCCTTAAGAGTAGGTTTTACTCCCAGTTCTGAACCTTCTACTATTTTAATAATACAAGTTAGTTTAAAACTTCCTGTTTACACCATCTAGATAAGTATTTGCAGCGGATTCCTTAAACTTAGCGGTTTCATTGTCCCAATGCAATGTCTTGTTTGGAAAACGACCAGCAATGACTCCCAAAAGGATTGTTTCTGTTAATCTGGCAGCATAAGAAAATGGTGCTGAAGCCACCTCTTCGCCCAAACAAGCGGAAACAAACTGATGATAGTGCTTCGGAGCGTCGCGCTCATAGTCATTTACAGTGTTTCCTAATTTCCCGTCTGGATCGTATTTAGAGATGTCAATTTTTTGATATTTACCGTCAACAATAAGCCGTGGGGTCTCCATAAAATGAGGCAATAAAAGTCTTCCCTTTTCCCCAATAAACATTGCGCCTTGTAAAGGAAGTTTTTCCTTGTTCGGAAGCTTTAATTCTTTGTGACTCGATGGAGCACCCTTTCCATCATACCAAACCCATTTGAAATCATCAGTGGTATATTTTGTTCCTTTAAAGGTATAGGTGACATTATTATTTTCAGGATATCCAAAGCCATTTGGTCTTCTACAATTATTTTTTATCGTAGTCGGAACATGCAAGGCTAGAGCATTGTAAGGCGTATCAAAAATATGAACACCCATGTCCCCCAAAGTACCACACCCAAAATCAACAAGTTTGCGCCAATTTGCAGGATGGTAAACCTTTTCTTTAAACGGCCTTTCGGCAGCTGTGCCCAACCATAAATTCCAATCTAAACTTTCTGGTACGGAATCCGAACCTTTAGCTACTGGTCCGTCATAACCCCAGTTTTTTGGTGACCATGCTCTTACGGTTTCTACTTTACCAATTATTCCTGATTGTATCAATAAGGTTGCCAATTTGTAGTCATAAAACGAATGTACTTGAATCCCCATTTGGGTAACTAAGTTTTTTTCTTCGGCTTTCCTTCTCATTTCTCTAACCTCAGACACATGATGCGCCAATGGTTTTTGACAATAGACCGGTTTGTTATAATCCATCGCCAATATAGAAGCAGGGGCATGTGAATGATCTGGTGTAGAAACGATGACTGCATCAATTTCGTTTTGCATTGCCTCAAGCATTACGCGGTAATCCAAAAAAGTTTTGGCATTGGGATGTTTCAATTTTGCCGCAGCCAAGTTATTTGCATCTACGTCACAGAGTGCGGTGACATCAACCCTAGCATGCGAAGAGATTGATTTTAAATCTGCTGCACCCATTCCGCCTACACCAATATGAGCTGTTCTGAGCCTTTTGTCCCCTTGAACATTTGCAAACAATGAAGATGGTAATAATACTGTTGAAGCCGCAGCAACTGTCGTTTTTAAAAAGTCTCTTTTTTTCATTTTAAATAAGCTTATAATTTTTTAATTTTTATGTTTCTAAACCATAAATCACTCCCGTGATCTTGGAATCCAATAAATCCTGTTTTAAACTTTGCATAATCGGGGGATTCATCCCATTTTCCGGAATTTCTTTTGAGATTCCAGTCATCTGACCAAGGCACAAATGAAAGTACCATTTTACCATTCAGCCAATGCTCCACTTTTTCAGTGGTAAAAACAATTTTTGTTGAGTTCCATTCCCCAGCAGGGTTTAATGCCTTCTTATCTGGATCGGGGGTGTACATTGCATAATCGGCTGCTGTTTTTTGCCAATCTTGAAGATCACTGGGTTCGGCAACTCCAAACTGAGTGTTATAACTCGTAAGGTCATGTATTTTAGCGTAGTTTTCATCATCGATGAGTTGGTATTCGGGGGAGACAACTGAAGGCCCTGGATAACCTTCTTTTACATGATAAAAAATACCACTATTTCCGCCTGGAGGAATTTTCCATTCGACATAAAATTCAAAATTATCAAATTCTTCAGCACCATAAATAATGTCTCTACTGCCTTTATAATCATAATCTTGCTCTAGGATCTTTTCTGTTCTAAAGGTCAATATTTCATCTTCTATCCCCCAACCCGGAGGCATTGTCTCGCCGTTGTAAGCCCTCCAACCCGTTGTTGAAGTACCGTCAAATAATGACACCCATTCTTGTGAAGATTTTTTATTGTCTTTGCAACCAATTATGAAAAGTGAACTGATTAAAAATATTTTGATTTTATTCATATTTATGTTTTAATTAACTAATGATATTTAAAGGTGTAGTATTTTTCCAATTTCCCCTGGTAAAATCAGGAAACTTTTGAGGGGCACCTTCTTGATCGATCGATTTCCCACTGAGTTCAGTAACAGCACTCCAAAAACAACCTTCATAAAGGTTTTGATCTAAAGGTAGTCAACTCAATCCTAACAGGCCTTTCTTCTTTAAGAGATTTTAGGGCAGCAAGACCTATTTTGAGAGATATTAATCCATCTTGACCGTTAACTGGAAGTGAATCCCCGTTAATAAGACAACCCAAAAAGCCATGTAATTCGTTTTTATAAGCCTCTGCATAGCGTTCTAAGAAAAAATGGAGGGGAAGGGAAGCTTCCACCCCTGCGGCCGTGTAGAGCCGATGAGAATCATGAAAATTATTATTCGACTGAACCATTCCCTTAGAACCAAAAACTTCAATTCTTTGGTCATAGCCATATTTTGCTTCTCTGCTATTGTCAATTACGGCCATGCTTTGGTCTTCATAGGTCAGAATCACGATGGCAGTATCAATATCCCCAGCTTTACCAATTTTTTCATCAACCAGCACTGCACCTTTGGCATAGACTTCCGTTACTTCTTTTCCGACAATATATCTTGCCATATCAAAATCGTGGATGGTCATGTCTAAAAACAAACCTCCTGATTTTTTGATATAACTGATAGGCGGAGCTCCAGGGTCTCTGCTTGTGATTTTTACCAAATTTGGAGCGCCAACTTCTCCACCTTCAACCAAATCATGAATTTTAATGAACTCTTTGTCAAACCTTCTGTTGAAACCCAACATCAATTTCACCCCGCTGGCCTTGACAATACTAAGCACTTCAACAACACGATTCAGATTAAGATCCAGCGGTTCAAGAACTAGTGTCTAATCTGAAAACGATTCTAAAAACCCCTCCCCACGTTTAGAAATCATAGAATGTTTGGAAACTTTTGGCTTTTTACATCAAATGGTTAGTGAAAAAAGATATGATTTGTTGCCAATATGTTGCCAGATTTTAAATAAAAAATCCGCAACCAACTAATAAATAGTATGTTACGGATTATTAAAGTACTCGAGGCGGGACTTGAAACTGTATATTTAAGCACCCCCCGTAGCCCCTATAAAACATAAGAAATCCCTTTAAAGTTAACTAAAGACAAGTATATCAATTGTTTTTAGAAGTTAACTAGAGTTAACTAAAATGAGTTATAATTAAAAAATGGTTGGCAAACGGTTGGCAAGAATTAAAAATGTATTAAATTAGTTTTGATTAAACCTCAATATTTATGGCTACTATTAAATTTCAAATCTTAAGCAAAAGCGAAAATGCATCTATTTACTTAAGACTTTCAATTAAACGAGGTGTAAGTCCACGTGCCAAAACAGGTTTACATATAAACCCTAAAGATTGGAGTTCCTCAAATTTCCCTAAAACAAATATTGATACTAATAAAAAGCTAAAATCTGATTTACAAAAGTTAGAAACTTATATTCTAGATAATGTAAATAAAGGGAGTAGTCAAGGTGTTGAGATAAATACCGCCTGGCTAAAGCATAATATAGATTTACATTTTGGTTGTGCTACAGAAAACAAGCAAAGTGATTTATTAGTAGATGCAATACAAAGTATTATTGATGAAGCATCAACAAGAAAAAACGCAAAGGGGGGATTGGGATTGTCAAAAAGTAGAGTTAATGCATACACTTCATTAAAAAATATACTTATTGAATACCAAAAGCATAACAATTTCAAGGTAAAAGATGTAGATGTAAAATTTGCAAAGGATTTTCTAAAATATTTACTGACCACAAAGAGCTATCAAAAAAGTTATGCGCTTAAAAAAATAGCAGACTTAAAAACGGTTTGCAATGATGCCTCATTTTATGGAATTAAAACAAGTACTCAACTTAAAAAGATTGACAGCTCTAAAACAAAGAACGAAAACATACTCTATTTAAGCCCCAAAGAGCTACGATTAATAGAAGATGCTCCCCTATTGAACGATTCGCTTAAAAACGCTCGGAAATGGCTCCTACTGGGCTGCAACATTGGGCAAAGAGGGAGTGACCTATTGCTATTAGATGAAACCAATTTTATAAATAGAAACGGCCTAGACGTAATTGAATTAAAGCAGCAAAAAACAGATAAAAGAGTTACAATTCCAGTGCTTGAAAAAACTAAAGAAATCATAAAAGATGGATTGCCTTACAAAATATCAATTCAGAAATTCAACAAACATATTAAAGAAATATGTAGAATTGCAGAGATTAACGAAATGATAAATGATAGTAAGATAACTGTAACAGAAATAGGCAAAGGGAACAAAGAGAAAAGAAAAGTAAGTGGCACTTATCCAAAATGGGAACTAATGGCTTCACACGTTTGCAGACGTTCTTTCTGCACTAACCTCTATGGAACTCTTCCAACTCCCTTAATAATGAGTATATCCGCTCACAGTTCAGAAAAGATGCTATTAAACTATATTGGTAAAGACAGTTTAGATTTTGCTCAGCAAATTGCTGATTTCTATACCCTACAAGCCTTAAGAGATAAAAAAGAGCCTCAATTAAAAGTAATTAAAAACGCCTCTTCATAAGATTAGTCAAGCTGATGATAAGCACTCTAAGGTCTTTTTTTATATGCATATCAGCATGATAGCTTACTATCTGGCTAACTGTATATTTTAGTGATGAGCTAGTAAGAGGCTAGCAGTATTAACTAGCAAAAAGCCTAAAAAGTCCAGCCTAAAAGCTTCAATATTAACCCCACCCTCTCAATTTAAATCCGTTTTCCTTTTGGGACTGTGCTGCTCAAATGGGTATATTATCTAACCAATCCTTCTATCTAAACCAAATATCTTAGTTACTCTAACAAAAACAAGCTTTGAAAACAGTTTTGTATATTGTATTGATAAATTAGATGTTATGAAAAACACAACTGCCCTATTGATATTACTTACGACTATAATCCTTCCAGTTTCTTGTGTTAATGAGATTCAAAAAATAACAGAAGAAGAAGTAAGAACCGCTTTTGATGAATTGTTTATAGCTGTTGATGAAAATCCAAATGATTTTAGAGAATTAGTCACCGAGGATTTTATTATTTTTGAAAATAGTAGACGTTATAATACTGAGGAATTTATTGAATTTATTTCTGGGTTTGATATGGTTAAAAAAGAGCGAACTTTTAAAAATATAAAAATTGATACCGACATTAATTCTGCGCATATCACATTAGACCATCATGGTGAATTTATAGTTAATACACCCGAGGGAAAGCAAAAATTAGTTTTCGATTGGCTTGAAAGTGTTTATCTAGTGAAACAAAAGGGGGAGTTGAAATTTAAGTTTTATTTTTCTGAAGCAATCAAAAACACTTCTATACCATTTGAAGAAAAATAATGGAGCATTGCATCTTCAGTAATTCAGATATGTGATTTATGAAATATTTAAAATGGCTTTGGTTAGCTTCACTTGTGGTTTTTGTTGTATACTTTGTAAAAGAATGGCTTGAAAGTGGTTTTGACAGTGTATTGTTTGCATCAGGTATAGCAATTCTATTTTCAGGTGTAGGATTTCTCAATAAGAAATAAAAACGTATAATTGTACAATTACCTATTCGCAATAGCAATCCGTCAAAGAAGAAAATTATGAATGTAGCAATGTTTATAGTAGGGTTTTGTATTTTTAGTTTATATATTTCTTTCCTTTTTTGGAATATAATTTACCAAAATAAAAAACAAAGAGAAGAGGGTAATGGTACTAAAAACTATTACAAACGTGAGTATACTAAACCTAAGACTAAAAAAACGAAAAGTGGAAGCCAAAGTAGAAAAAAAACTACCATTGGCACAATGAATCTAAATTAAATGGGTAAAATAATATTAGTATCAGCTACACCCACTTGACCTTTATTTATTCAATAACGTCAATATCTAATTGCTTGAATAATTTATAGACATATTAAGCTTAATTGATTACAAAGTTTATACTCGTTCCGTATTGTGGATACTCAATAAAGTCCTTATTTAAAACATTTATTATTTTTAAATTATTATCAACTATTAATGCGATTTTTTCAGAAACATCAATTTCTGTAGAATTATAATTAGTAGTTGTTATCGTTTTTCCAAATACAGATTTTACTGAATATCCACTTGAGCTAGAATGAAATTGAAGGAATGATGTCGACTTACCTGAAGAAGAGGATTCAGAATCGTAAGAGTTTAGAACACTATTATAGCTTGACCTATTAGAAGACCTAGACGAACTGTTAGTATTAATCTCTCCTGAAGTTGATGAGCTACTTCCATAAACAGATTTAGATGTTTTATATTCATTAGAAACCGAGAACTCTTCACCAGTAGTTGATTTTTTCTCAAAAACCCAAGTATAAAGCTTTTTAGAACCATTCATTTCGTCAATAGATGAGCTTGGTCCCCAGGTTTCTAAAATATCTGAGATGTTTTTCCCAATAAAATTGTTTTTAAATTTTTCTATTTCTTTATAAAATTTTTTTTCATAAGCGTCAAACAAATAATTATAAAGTTCGTAGCTGTTTACAAATAATTTACCATCAAATTTAATATTTAGTATTCTTGCAGTCCTTTTAATTTTTTTGAGCTTTTCTTTTTCTTCCTTATCATTTTCTTTATCTTGATTTATATCATTATCTCTTGATAATGATATATTTGATCGGTTTAATATGTCACCATCGCTGTCTATATATGAAATATAATCTTCATTGATACTTAATATTTTACACTTTACAGTTGTTTTATTTGAAACGTCTAGTTCTCCGTTATCAATATAAAACTTTGGTTTTTTACGTTTAAAAAAACCTTCTTTTTCTACAGAAGTTATTTCAATTACGTTTAAATCTGCAGTTTTGTATAATTCTTTTCTTAATGTTGCTGCAACCTCTTTTCCGGCATCTGAAAATAAAAATGAGCTATCTATCCATAAACCTGACTTATATTTTACAATAGAAATCTCATTAAATTCATCCTCATTTAAGCTAAATATTTTATTGTTTGAGCTTTTATAAAAAACTTTTTCTGAATTAAAGTTTATTGCTAAATCTGAATTATCAGTTGCCTTACCTTTAATTTTTAAAAAACCTTTTGATGATAATTGTATTGGATCAATATCTCTGTAATTTACATTTGTCCACTTGATATTCTGGGAATAAATAGTGTTTAAAAAAAGAAGAGAAATGATTGCTGCTGTAATTGATTCTTTCATATTAATATATACCTTTAAATATAGGTAATTAAAATCAAATCTATTTTTTTGTGAGAAAACACAATATTTTGATGTTTTAACTAAAACACAATCTGCTGATTTGCATACACTTACATTCTCCATATTACAGAGCTTAAAAAACTTATTAACAACCTAACTGTCAGATTGTTATACTACTATGGTTTTAGTCAGTTAAACCCCCCCTTTTTTGTCGGCTGAAAGTAAAACACTATCTGACTTTGTAATTACTATTATAAGATATTTGGCTTAGAGAGAAGGATTGGTTAGATAATATACCCATTTCAGCAGCACAGTCCCAAAAGGAAAACGGATTTAAATTGAGAGGGTGGGGTTAATATTGAAACTTTTAGGCTGGACTTTTTAGGCTTTTTTATAATAGTTAGGGACAAATCTGTGGACAAAAAAGAAAAAACGTTAACAACAATATGCTGTTAACGCCATTCTTTACTGGTGGTCCCACCTGGACCCGAATCTATGCAATATGATACTTATCTAAAACTCAGTAATATCAGCCTTAATATCAATAAATACAATACATACAAGAGCTTTTGTTTGTCTTGTGTCAATGCACTAAATTGTATGTAATAGCATAAAATAGCACTATTTGTTGCCAATATGTTGCCAAATGACTAACTTTAAGATATGGCTTCGATAGGTTTTAGATTAAAATCAAAAGAGAATAGACAGGTTAGTATTTACATATACTTTAGGCCTGCAAATTCAAAGGTTGTTTCTGCAAGAACTGGACAAACTATCAACCCATCTGATTGGAGCTCATCTAAGAAAAAAGCGAAAACTACAGACCCTTCTCTGATAAATTTAAATACAACGCTAACCTCGCTTGAAAAGTTTATTAGTCAAGCCCTAAACAATGATCTGACATATGGGATTGAGATTAATAACAGGTGGCTCAACAAACAAGTAGATGCATTAATTCAAAACTTAGATTTTGCCCCTACATTCTTGGACTATGCCAATGCTAACATTCCAGAAGATATACAGGGTGAATCTTTCAGAAATATAGTAAATCAAAAAACAGCAAAAGGACGAGATGCTATATATTATACTTATTACGAATATCCGTCGGTACATATGGTTAAAAGACATTATGGGGTTAGAACTGAGCGGTATAAACTAATGCATTTTTATTATGATATTGACGAGTGGGAACTCTATGATCTTGAAAAAGACCCTTCTGAGATGCATAATCTTTATGGACAGAAAAAGTATGCAGAAGTCCAAAAAAATATGCATATTCGTTTAATAGAATTAAGAACACGATACGGAGACTCTGACTCCCTTAATCAAATGCACATAGAACGCTATTTGTCAGAAAGAAAATAGAAGCGAAACTAATTTATTTATTATCGAAAACTATTTTGGAAAGCTGAGATAGGAATCGATTAGATGATTCTCTCAGCTTGGAGTTGAGAACAAAAAATTACAGGAAAATAATGATGTTAAATAATACTATTTTAAAAAAAACCTTGCTTTTTTTAAGTTTAGTCCTCACTATTATGATTGCTAGTTGCAAACAAACAAAAAATATTGAAATCACTCAAAAAAACATTGTAGAAATAGCAGGTATGGTTTGGATTCCAGGTGGTACCTATGATATGGGTGCTTCAGAAGGTGACGGCATGGCGCTTCCTCATGAGAAGCCTAAACACACTGTGAAGGTCGATGGATTTTATATGGACGTTACAGAAGTCACCAACGCTGAGTTTTCTAAATTCATTGATGCTACTAACTATGTGACCACTGCAGAACGGCCTGTGGATTGGGAATTGATCAAATTACAACTGCCTCCAGGTGCTTCAAAACCTCATGACTCGTTACTTAGACCCGGTTCCCTTTTGTTTAAAAAAGCTAAGGAATCTATTTCCAATTTATATGACTTTTCTCAGTGGTGGAAATGGACAGTTGGGGCTAACTGGCAAGAACCTGAGGGACAAGGGAGTAGTATAGTTGAAAAAGATAATCATCCTGTTGTTCATGTGTCTTATGAAGATGCTATGGCTTATTGTAATTGGGCCGGAAGACGTTTGCCTACCGAAGCAGAATGGGAGTTTGCAGCTCGTGGAGGTAAACAAAATAATATTTATTTCTGGGGCAATTCAACTGATAAATTATCAAGCTACGTGAACAGTTGGGAGGGGGAATTTCCTGTGGATAACACCAAAGCTGATGGCTTTGAAAGGAGTGCGCCAGTTAAAACCTATCCATCCAATGATTATGGTTTGTATGAAATCTCAGGTAATGTTTGGGAATGGACCAGTGATTGGTATAGTATTAACTACTACAAAGAATGTTTAAGTACTTCAGTCACAAACAACCCTAGAGGACCAGAAAAGGCCTACAATCCCAATAATCCCTACATTGAAGAACGCGTTATTAGAGGAGGCTCATTTTTATGTAATGCATCTTATTGTGCTAGCTATAGGGTGTCATCCAGAATGGCTTCCGATCCCGGCACATCGTTGGAGCACTTGGGCTTTAGAACAGCTCTTTCACAAATAAAGGCAAGTCTTTAAACTCATCTATTTCAACTTGGGTAAAGTGTATTGTAAGGCCAGTTGTACAAAACTGTTTTTAAAGCTTGTTTTCATTATCTGACGTCTTTTGATGATTTATAGGGTTTTACTGGTATTAATCGACAAAGTAAATAAACATTTAAAAAAGCATACTAATTAATGCGCATCTAATTAATTTTAGGGGCGTTTTCTATTTAGTCGCTTTTCTTAAAGTAGTATTTACGAACAAGCATATAAGCACCAAGACCAAAAATAAAAGCACCTGAAGGATAGCCATTAAATTTCAAGCCATTACTTAAAAAATGATGTAATATGAGAAGTAACCCAATTGATGTATAAACTTCAGCTTCGTTTTTTTTGAAAAATCTCTTCATATCCCAAATGTATTAGTCGTTTTCTTATTTATTGACGTTATTGAATAAATAAAGGTCAAGTGGTAATGATTCTTTCTAGCCCTCACTGATGCAATTGATTTCGGTGGGGGTATTTTATGTTTACGAAAATGATTATTAGACAATTTCACAGCTTTCGTATAATTAAAAGCACAACTTGGTAAGGGTAGTGATTTTTTACAAAATCGCCACCTTTTTTTTATAATTTGGCGTACTTGATTTTGTAAAAGATGTATTTTTAATTTTGATGTGTTTCCGACCAATCACTACTAACACAACTTTCATCTCGTTGGCTCGAATAAGCCCTTTTGAAAATAAAAATTTTAAAAAAACGAACCTAGAGTAGTACCTCCCCTGACCTAATCTGTATTATATAGACAACAAAGTAAATCATGCAGAAGGATATTCATCTGTAGATTTATGTGTTAAAACTTTTTCATGAAGGTTTTAATAGTTAATTGATTGGACACCTCTAGTTTTCCAGCTAGGGGTGTTTTTGTTTTTGGCAGCTAAATCTGATTAAAACATTCTCCTGTTGTACTTTTTGTAAAGCCGTAGCTAATGCTTTTTATGAAAATAAATACCACATATTGAGAAAACAAGAGTACTGATATACTGTTTATAAAGCTTGTAAATAAAGGTCAAGTGGTAATGATTCTTTGTAGCCCTTACTTTAGCAGTTGCTTTTAGTGGGGGTTTTATTTTAAATCCCTGAACATACTGAAGATGATATGCCTGTGGTTTAAAATCCCAACCCCAAAACAAAAGTAGGTAATTAGAACCCAGCTATCCCTAGTGAAATAAGTGGTTTAGAGATATACGACTGATAAACTCCTTTGGCTTATTATTAGCATACTAATTATTTCCGTGATGAAATTTCCAATCATTTTGCTCAACTTTTGGAAATAATTCTTTACCTTATACTTTGTAGTCAAAATTATAGTCACTCTGAATCAAATTTCAGAAACAAGATTATTGTAACACAAAGTTTGATTTGAATTTAATAACTAAATGAATATTATTTAAAATAAAACGTTGAAAAATAGTCTAATACGTAGCGAAAAACTATTAATCAAGCAACTCATGCAGGGTAATGAAAAAGCATTTAACAAGCTTTTTAACACTTATCGTGATGATATTTATGGTTATAGCGTCAGTATGCTTAAAAATCAAATACTTGCAGAAGGAATTGTTCAAGATGTATTTTTAAATATTTGGTTACATAAAGACAGACTTGATACTAATTTATCATTCAAGTCTTATCTATTTACGATAACACGTAACTTAACATTCAACCTTATTAGTAAAGTAGCTAATAATAGAAAACTCAAAGAAGAAGTATTTTATTCGAGCCAAAAGGCGTTCAGTCCAATTGAAGATAAAATAACAGAGGCCGATTATGAGATTATAAAAAATAATGCTATAAAACAATTACCTCCCAAGCGTAGAATTATTTTCGAAATGTCTCGTAATAATGGAATGAGTCACAAGGATATAAGTAAGGAATTGAACATTTCTGTAAGTACCGTAAAAGGTCAAATGAGCAAAGCCTTAAAAACTATTAGAGAATTTCTGCAAACTCATGGGGATGTTACAGTTTAATTAAACTACTATCATCTCGTTGGCTCGAATAAGCCCTCGTGAAAATAGAAATTTAAAAAAAAACAAACCTAGAGTAGTACTTCCCCTAGCCTCATCTGTATTATGTACACAACAAAGTATATTATGCAGTCAAAAGACCATATTGAAGTTTTATTAAGAAAATTTGTTCTTAACCAATGTTCCAAAACAGAAGTTGATCAAGTTGTTAGTTATTATCAGGGAATAAAAGAATCGGGTCAACTACCTTCAGTAGAAGAGGTATTGGATCTATTAGACGAAAAGCCAATTTTAAACGAGGTGGTTGCAAACCGGATTGAGCACTCTATAATTAAAGAAGTTCAGAAGGATAAAATAACATCCTTAAAAAAGAAATTACTATTCTGGAAATACGCCGTTGCTGCAATTTTTATAGGCTTAATAACTACAACATATGTTTTTAAAAGCAATACATCAAACACTCCGCTGGAAGTTACTCCTAGAATTGTAAATACGATTGTTCCGGGTAAAGACAAAGCAACACTTACATTAGAAGATGGTTCTTTAATATCATTAGAAAAAGGAGCTTCTTTTAAAACAAAAAATGCAAATAGTAATGGTGAACAAATTGTATATCAAAATGCAAAGAGTAACCCATCAGTAATTAAATATAATTATTTAACCATTCCTAGAGGTGGCCAATTCTCTCTAAAACTATCTGATGGAACAGAAGTATGGTTGAATTCAGAGTCGCAATTAAAATATCCAGTGAGTTTTAGAGAAAATGAAACCCGTCAGGTAGAGCTCATTTATGGTGAAGCTTACTTTGATGTGTCGCCAAGCACAGATAATCAGGGGGCTAAATTTAAGGTGCTAAACAAAAGTCAAGAAGTTGAGGTCCTTGGGACAGAATTTAACATAAAAGCATATTTAGACGAAGCCATGGTTTACACCACATTGGTTGAAGGGAAAGTAGTTGTAAATAATGCTACTCATAAAGAAATCTTATTGCCAAATCAGCAGTCCAAAATAGACATTAAAAGCAAGATTTTAACAATTGACGAGGTTGATGTTTATAGTGAGGTATCTTGGAGAGATGGGCTGTTTAGTTTTAAGAGTAAGCCTTTAAACGAGATAATGATTGTTTTAGCTCGTTGGTACGATATTGAAGTTGTATTCGAAAATATTGAACACAAAGCTGTTAAATTTAACGGAGTACTAAGTAAAAATGATTCTATAGAAGAAATACTAACTGTAATTATGAAAACAAAATTCATTAACGCCTATGAGATAAAAGACAAGAAAATTATTATTGAGTAAAAAAGAAAGGGAACAAAGTTATACCTAGACAGTAAAACACTTTATCCCCTAAAATTATTAATTAATTAAAAATTTATCTAACCAATTAATATGCAAATTATGCAATTTAAAACTATAAATAAGTTTTTCTACAAAAAGAAAAAAAAATTAAAATTTATCATGAGAACCTTTATGCTATTGTTTTGTACAACAGTTTTCAGTTTTTCTGCTAACGAAGTATTTAGTCAAAACGATAAAATCGTAATCAATGATGATAAAGATTATACAATCGATGAAATTTTTGATCTATTCAGAGAGCAAACGAAACATACGTTTATCTATCAAGAAGACCTTTTTAAAAAAATTCCTAAGTTACATCTTGAAAAAGGAACAATTAAGGCCAACGAACTATTAGAGAAAAGTTTTTCTAGCGACAAGTATAGTTTTAGTTTTACTCGTAAAAATAGGATTATCATTATTGAAGAAATCCCAGTAACGATAAAAGAGGAAATTAATATACAGAAACTACAAGTTTCTGGGATCGTTACAGACATAGATGGTAATCCGCTTCCTGGAGCTAGTATTGTTGAGTTTGGAACTGATAATGGCACCTCATCTGACTTTGACGGGAACTATGAAATTAATTTACCAGATGGTGAACAAACCTTAGTGTTTTCCTATTTAGGATTTAAGACTCAAGAAGTAGAAATTAATGGAAGATCAAAGATAAATGTTGTTTTAGAAATTGATTCAGAGGGGTTAGATGAAATAGTTATAACCGGCTATGGAGAAGTTCGAAGAAAAGATCTTACCGGTTCAGTTGCCAAAGTTAACGGAGACGATCTAGCTAATTTACCTGCTGCCAGAGTGGATCAATCGCTTCAAGGAAGGGCGTCTGGGGTTCAGGTTTCATCTATAAGTGGTGAACCTGGAGCTGCGACCACGATACGTATTCGAGGTGGTAATTCGATTCAAGGTAACAATGAACCACTATGGGTTATAGACGGTATTATTGTTGGAACAGATTACAACCTGAGTAATATTAACGCGAACGACATTAAGTCAATTGATGTTTTAAAAGACGCAGTTGCAGTTTCGATTTATGGAACCAGAGGTGCAAATGGTGTAATTTTGGTTACTACAAAAAGTGGATCTAGTGCTTCTCCTGGCGTGCCAAATATAACAATAAACGCTTATACAGGTATGCAGTCAATGTTAACTGAGATAGATTTTCTAAATGGCTCAGAGCATGCTTCTTATGCGAATGAAGATGCTGCATTTAGAGGCTCGGCTTTACCCTTTGCAAATTTGAATGAAGTTGCAAATGTAAATTGGGTAGACCAAGTAAGTCGATCCGCACCTATTAACAATGTAGATGTATCTGTTTCAGGAGTTTCTGAAAACCGAAAAACGAATTACTATATATCCGCTAATTCTTTCAATCAGGACGGCCTTATCAGATCCTCTGGAATAAAAAAACATATTTTTAGAACCAATATGGATATTAGATTATCCGAGAAGGTTAAGTTTGGTATGCGGGTTAATCTCTCAAGGTTAAGCCAAGAAAACGCTAAATTCAATTTTGACGAGCTATATCAAGCTACAACGCCAACAAGAGCAATTTTTGATAATTTAGGAAACTATACTGCCTTAGATCCAATTACTGGAGGGATAGCGTCAAACTTTGAAGCCGATTTGAATATAAAAGAAGATCACAGCCAAATAACCAATATTTTGAGTAGCTTTTATTTGGAATTTAGGCCATGGGATAATATGACATTTAAATCGACATTTAATCCTCAAATCAATGACTTTAAAAGGAACAGATTTAACCCAGGCGCTCTTCCAAACAATCTTATTGTAAGTAATGGTGGAGACGCAAGGGTTGACAATTCTTTAGAGGTTAGTTATATTAATGAAAACACAATGACCTTCAACACCGATATAGGTGAAAATGATTATTTGTCTGTTTTGGCCGGATTTACGATACAGAAATCTGAATTTGAATCTAGTTTTTCAGAATCCTACGGTCTTTCAAATGATGCTACAGGGTATAATAATATGAGCTTTGGAGCTGACCCGTCACGAAATGGCGTGGGGTCTGACTATAATTCTTTTCAACTGATTTCATGGTTGGGTAGAATTAATTACTCATTAAATGATAAATACCTGTTCACGTTAGTGGGTAGGATGGATGGTTCTTCTCGTTTTGCCCCTGGTAATAAATATGCAATGTTCCCTTCGGGTGCAGTTGCCTGGAAGTTGTCCGAGGAAGAGTTCATTAAAAACCTGGGGGTTTTCAACAATTTAAAACTTAGAGCAAGTTATGGAATGTCTGGTAGTCAAGCCATTCCCTCATTCAGAACATTAGCTCTTTTGGATTTGGCCAATGCGTCTTTTAATGCTACTGAAAATCCAGGTGTTAGACTTGGTCGTCCAGAAAATCCTGATCTTAAATGGGAAACCACAAAGCAGCTTGATATTGGCTTAGAGATGGGCTTTTTCGATAACCGTCTTTCGATCGAGGTAGACTATTATCAAAAAAAGACCAAGGATTTGCTCCTTAACTCTCAATTGCCCAGACAAACAGGTTTTGTTAGCCAACTTAAGAATATTGGAAGTATTGAAAATACAGGTTTAGAACTTTTAATAAATAGCATCAATATTTCTAATGACAACTTTAAATGGTCAACATCATTATCTTTAGCGGGAAATAGAAATAAGGTAACTGATCTAGGCGGTGTAGATTTCATTAACTTGGCAACCCCAGCAAGTCAAGGAGGTACAGGAGCACGTCTAATTGTTGGTGAAACTGTCCCCGTATTTATGGGGGTTGAATACCTTGGAACTTGGAAGTCACAGGCAGAAATTGATCTAGCTGGTTACGAAGGGAATCACGATGTTGGAGGGCCACGTTTTAAAGACACAGATGGTGATGGAAATATTACACAGGCTGATTTTGAGATATTGGGGAGCCCACAGCCTGATTTTTATTATGGTATAGGCAACAGTATATCCTTTGAAAATTTCAATTTAGACTTTTTCTTTCAAGGAACTTACGGTAACGAGGTTTTTAATAGCCTTACCCAAACCGCCTATTTTGGTAGAGCCGAACTCACAAAATATAAAGAGACACTAAACCGTTGGACGCCAACAAATTCAAATTCCGACATACCTAGGGCTGGTTCGGTGGCGTCATTGTCTGAAATTTACAACAACTCTGTAATGATAGAAGATGGATCACATATACGTTTAAAGAGTCTTAGACTAGCCTATAATATCCCTGTTAATGATCTAGGTTTAAAGACTTTTAAAGCAATACAGGTCTACTTAGTAGGCGCTAACCTTTTCGTAATATCAGATTTTAGATTAAAGGATCCCGAAACAAGTCAGTATAGTGGAACGAACGACAACGAGACTAATCTTACCACAGGATTTTCCAATGGGCAATATCCCACTGCTAGTACTATTTCGATAGGAACCAGAATTAAATTTTGAATTGACCAGAAAATAAATAAATTAAAAAAATAAAAGACATGAAATTTATAACCAAATATATATTAATCCTCGTCATAGGCACTATGTTAATAGGGTGTGACTCATATCTTGAGGAAGATCCAAAATCTATAACTTCTCCAGATACATTTTTCAACACGATTGAAGAGTTTGAACTAGCTATCGTTGGACTATATGATACCTGGGGACAGGATTATTTGCACGGCTCCATCGGCTTGTACCGATTCACGGAAAACGGTGCTGATATCGTTGGCCCTAATAGGAATTTTGGGCAGGTAGAACAAATGATGTCGTATTCATTAAGCGAAAGCACCATTGATGCAGTCTATTGGAACAGCGGAGCTCCGAAAACGTGGCAAGGTCTGTATTCAATAATATTAAATACTAATACGATCTTATCCAAATTGGAACTCAATGATGTAATCTCTCAAGCGAATAAAGACGTTATAGAAGCTGAAACCCTTTTTCATCGTGCATACGCATACTATTACTTAACAAATTTATGGGGGGATGTCCCTTATTACAGGGAAAACTTACCCATTTCAGAAGTCCAAGCTCTTCCTAGAACGGATAAAAAAACTATTAGGGATGAAATTTTAGTTGATTTGCAGAAAGCTCAGCTTTCATTACCATCTTCAATTAATTCTGATAATTTTGGAAAGGTAAGCAAATGGGTTGCCGCCACAGTTATGGTAAAGATTTATTTAATACAAAACAAATGGCAACAGGCAAGAGATAAATCCTTAGAGATTATTAATGATTCTCCTCATAGATTATTGGATGAATATGCCTCTGTTTTTAGACTGGATAATGAGTACAACGAAGAGATCATTTGGTCAACTGACTTTGGTAAAGATTTAATGCAAGATCATGGTTGGGGAAATGATTGGGTTGATCATTTTACACCTCGAATAAGAGACGAACCCAAAGAGAGTTCAAAAAAGGCTGAATTATCCGCGGCTCTGGCTGCTAGAAATGAAGGTTTTACAGGATACGGTCTCCAAATTCCATTACCTGATTTTGTTAAGAAATTTCCTTTGGATGATTTACGAAGGGCTTCAAATATTACTACTGAATACCTGGGCTATGAATTGAATTTTCCTTACATGCCAAAAAGATGGAACTTAGACCAAATCAATTCGCCAAGAGGCAATCACGCTGATAATAAATTGATTTTCAGACTCGCTGATGTTTATTTAATGGCGGCAGAAGCAGAAAATGAACTCAATGGCCCTACAAGTGCTTATCAATATATAAATAAAGTTAGAGAACGCGCCTTTGAGCCAGACCAACCTTTAAGCGGACTATCAAAAGACGACTTTAGACTGGCTATGTACGATGAAAGAAAATGGGAACTTGCCGCTGAGGGAGAGAGGCGTATGGATCTAATACGCTGGGGCATACTGTTAGATGTTGTGAAGAATACGGAATACCGAGTCTATGATCCCGCTCCAAACATTAAGCCCCGTCACGTATTGTTACCAATACCAACTGAAGAATTTATACTTAATCCAGCGTTGTTGGATTCAGACCCTACCAATAACGGTTACAGATAAAAAATCTTATTTTTGGGACAAGACCTAGAAAATCTTGTCCCTTTTTCCGAGTTTTTTATATTTAAATTCAAAACCGAATAAACTCAAACTAAAAGATGAGATTTTTTGTATAACTAACTATTGCACTAACTGGATTGTTTTTTACTTTGAATAAGGATAAAAGTCACTATAAAAACGAAATAAATAATCGCCCAAATGTGGTTTATATTAATGCAGATGACTTGGGATGGAAAGATCTTGGTATTATGGACGATGGCTATTTTGAATCTCCGCATATAGACCAATTATCAATGTTGATTTTTTCCCAACTTTCAAAGAAATATTAGATATTGAGATGAAGGGAAAACTATTGGATGGTCAAAGTATTGTTCCTATTCTAGTAGGGAATAGTTTAGAACCAAGACCTTTTTTCTGGCATTTTCCAATTTATCTTCAGAGCTCTGATAAATTAAATGATGATGGTCGAAATCCTTTATTTCGAACTCGCCCAGGGTCTACAGTTTTATTCGAAGGCTGGAAGCTACATATCTACTCTGAAGATCAAGGCGTTGAACTTTACTATTTACCTAATGATCCAGGAGAAAGAAACAATATTGCTGAAAAAGAACCGATAAAGGTCCATGAATTACTTGAGAAATTAAGAACTTGGCAAGTAAAAGTAGACGCTCCAATTCCAACCGAATTGAATCCTGACTATATCTCGGAAAAATAAAAAATCTTCATTAAAACTAAAATCATGTATTCTAAACAATTATCCTTTCTGATTCTTTTTATTGCAATACTGTTAGGGTATTCCTGTAAGAACAAGGAAATTAAAATGGCTGAAAAAAAAGTCTATTCAAAGCCTAATTTAATCTATATTTTAGCCGACGATTTAGGTTATGGAGATTTAAGTATATATGGTCAAGAGAAATTTACGACTCCCAATATAGATAAGTTGGCTAGACAAGGTATGCTGTTTACACAACACTATTCAGGAAGCACAGTTTGTGCACCAAGTAGATCATCTTTAATGACTGGAATGCATACTGGACACACCGTAGTGAGAGGAAACAAGGAGATACAACCCGAAGGGCAGTATCCAATACCAGAAAACACTTATACGATTGCTGAAGCACTAAAAAAAGAAGGTTATGTCACTGGAGCATTCGGAAAATGGGGATTAGGTTTTCCAAAATCTGAAGGAGACCCAATAAAACAGGGATTTGACACTTTTTTTGGTTATAATTGCCAACGTATGGGGCACAATTATTATCCTAATCATTTATGGTCCAATCAGGATTCTATTGTTCTTAAAGAAAATAAAGGGAAAGAAGATGTCATTTATGCTCCTGAATTAATCCACGACAAAACTTTACAATTTATGGAGGATAATCTAAATAGTCCATTTTTCCTCTATGTCCCATCTATTATTCCACACGCCGAACTTTCTGCTCCCGAAGTATATATGTTAAACCACAGGGGTAAGTACCCTCCTGAAAAGGCATATATAGGGGTAGACGATGGTCTAGAATTTAACCAAGGCCCATATAGGTCTCAAAAAGAAACCCATGCTGCATTTGCAGCCATGATTGAATTATTAGACAATCAAGTAGGGGAGATTATGGATAAGGTTGAAGAACTTGGGATAGCAGATAATACTGTGATTGTATTTACTTCAGATAATGGACCACATCAGGAAGCTGGTGCAGATCCCGAATATTTCAATAGCAATGGCCCTTTTAAGGGATTAAAGCGAGATTTATACGAAGGCGGAATTCGTGTCCCCATGATCGTTAGCTGGCCAGGAAAGATAGCGCCAAATACTCTCACAGATCATGTATCTGCATTTTGGGACATCTTTCCTACATTTTCAGAAATTGCAGGGGCTGATGTTCCTAATAACTTGGACGGCATATCATTTTTACCCACCTTATTAGGAGATAAAAATCAGTTGAATCATGAATATTTATACTGGGAATTTCATGAGAAGGGAGGACGGCAAGCCGTACGAAAAGGAAACTGGAAGGCAGTAAAGTACAATGTGCTTTTAAATACTGAAGCTACTTTGGAGCTTTATGACCTATCAAACGACCCGGGCGAGGAAAATAATTTAAGCAATACTCACCCGAATTTGGTAAAGAAGATGGAAACGATTTTAAAAAAAGCACGAACTCCCTCTAAAATATTCACTTTTGGAGATGGCACTTACTTGAATGAAAAGTGATAGATAAATATGATCTTTTATAAGCAAAACCACATCCCAAGGATTCTATGAATCGTATATCTCTAAACCCCCTATTTCACTAGGGATAGCTGGGTTCTAATTACCTACTTTTGTTTTGGGGTTGGGGTTTTAAACCACAGGCATATCATCTTCAGTAATTATAATTTCATAAAAAACTCATTTTTTAGTCATTTTTGACTCATTTTGAGCGTTTTTTGATCAATTTTGAGTGATTTTAGCCATTTTTCGTGTTTTTTTAGATTAATTCAAGGCATATCCTCTTCAGTAAGGTTTTATTAGTAAACCACAGCGCTAAACCTTGATTTTACTGAGGTTATATGGGTTGTGATCCCCCTCTTTTGTTTGGGGGTCTAAATATAGTTGGGGGGGGTAAACCCTTTCCTCAGAGCGTAGCATAATTTCATTAGTTATAATAAAGTAATAGATTTTGCATGGTATTAGTAAATCATCTCAATTTTCCTTTGTGTCTTCTTATTGATTTGTAGTAAGCCTGGAAGTTTCTTTGAATCTTTAGCCACTCTTTGACAGTTTTCTTATCTTTTAAACCAGTATATGAGTTTTCTTTCTCCCATATGAGATCTAGGTATTGCTTTGGAATATTTTAGCTATTTATCTTATTTTTTTAGACTAATTCAAAAGTATAACTTTCATTTTTTTAGACTAATTCAAGAGTATAACTCCCATACTGGCTTTTATTGACTCACCTAACCTTTAAACCCCTGCCAATACTGGCTTTAAAAGGGGTTTGTTTAGTGCTCAATATCTAGGGTCTAAAAAACGGGTATAGGGGTTACCCTCTGCCTCAGGGTGTCTCAATCTTAAATCTGAAACCAAGCCTTGTTCACGGCACTCACGGCGTGGTATATTTTCATAAACTTTACTCATATTACTTCTAACTACTTTCAACTAAAACGGCCTGCCGTGCCTGCTTTTAATTATGTCTTCATTATAGTCTGTATAATGAAATACATAAACTAAATCATAATCCTTTTTGTGTTGATATGGGTAATATTATTAGATTATAAACAGTTCTATAGACTATCTTTTTGTAGACATTTTTACAAAATTTAGCACTTTTAAAATCCTGTAGTGAATTTCTTCTTAGGCTAATATTCATATGGCTTTACAGGTTCTAACATCTTTTTATATCTCTTCTAATCGTAAAGATGTTAAAACACCAAAAAAGGTTTATTTACTGTAGTGATTTATCAAGTCAATTAAGTTGTAATAACTTGGTTTCTTACTAATGCTTCTTCGTTTATTCCATAAAACAAACACAGTTTTTTTATTTAGAGTTTTAAGTTTTTTTGCCTCAACAATAAAGAATTCAAGTTTGGCTTTATTTATTTTATCCGTTATTGTTTTAGGATTTTCTATGGTATCTATATTCTGATATAATTTAATTTTTCGGTTCACATTTCTTATATTCATAGGCTTTGCTTTGGTTTTGTCAATTAATACACTATCTATATCTATAACCCCTAATTTTTCTAAATGGATACTGTTTTTATGTAAGTCTTCAAATGTTTTTAGATTAGCACTGACTAAATTGCAAATATCGTCATCAGCTGGTATTCCAATAATATTCATTGATTTTTTCAGCTCCCAATTATCTGAAATAAAATGCAAGCCACTAAGTACTTCGTCATTATTATTTAGCCAATTAAGTGCAATTAGACTATTGGTTTTTTCTTTATGTTTTTTACTCTTGCTTACATCGTGTTTTTTGTGAATATGAGTTTCATCTTCTATTATTTTGAGATTATAGTTATTTTCTAAAAATAGAATGTATTCTTGTTTGGTCATCATGTCAAAATAGTTTTTTGAAATATCATAAGCCAGTGCGTATTCATTTACAGAGTTATCTTGATAGTATAGGTATTTGGTGTTTGCAATATCTTTTTTATCGGTTTCAGTTACATTAAAGCTTTCTGCATCTAGAATAAGATTTTCTTTAGTTTTTGAAAAATCATAGTAAGGATCCCAACTCCTTAAGGTTTGGTCATTTGTTTGTCTATAATAATAATAGTTTTTTCGATTTATGTCTTCATTCCTAAAACGAGCAAAAAACTGTTTAAGAGCTTCGGGCATTGGCTTATAATCGGTTTCAATAAATACTGCATCAGTAAATCCGTTTTGCCTTATACTAAGGCCCTCATCAATTACAGAGGTGGTAATAATTAATTTTATCTTATCTTCAAAACTACCCTGTGATGTTAGCTTCCTAAAGTCTTTGCCCTCTTTTATGTGGGTATCTGAATTTAATATAAGTATCTCATTTTCCTTATATTTTTTTAGTTTAACTAATTCTGTTTTTAAAGAGTCTGCATCGCTTCTGCTATTGATACGCATGATGCATTTACCTTTTAATTTTTGCAAGTGCTGTAAAGCTATTTGTAATGGTTTTCTGTTATCTGGTATAAAATTGACCTCCACTCTTTTAAGGGCTTCTTTTGTCAAGTTCACTAACTTATATCCAATTGACTTAAATAATAGGTTTGTTGTTCCTGTAAGGCCAATTACAATGTAAGGACTTAATATACTTGTAAGATTTCTAATTATATCTCGCTTGTAGCTATTAGCTGTAATTAAATTATGTACCTCATCAATAACAACGTAATCAAAAGTATTGGGGTCACTGAGATGCTTATATCCTTGCTCATAAGTACCAATAACAATTGGAAAAGTTTTTGCTTTAATATGTTCGTTTGGCTCACTACTACCAGTAAGAGAGACAATATTTGGATGTTCACTTTTGATTTGCTCAACTATTACTGTTAAGGGCATTAGAATTAGAACTCTTTTGGTTGTTTTATTTTGCTGAAAGTGTTTTATGATACCAGTCGTTTTACCTGTGCCTGTTTCTGCTGTTAGAATCACTTTTTTGTATTTATCCGCGTAGTCTAAAACCTTCTTTATTTGCTCGCTAACAAAGGATTTTATGAAAAATGTTTCGTCATATTCAATATTTAGGGGTTTTATTTTTAAATAATCAAAAAACAGTGATTTTTCATTCTCATTTTTAGCATAATTATTTGCAAATTTAATCTTTGATTTATAGTTAGCATTTTGCAAATTATAACAGGCAGAGAAGATTTGTACCTCCCTGTCCTCTGCCTTTTGCAGCAGCATTGTTTTAGCTTCTTTAAAGTCTTTTTTTTGTGGCTGCTCAATCTTATATCCCTTTGCTCTTAAGTCCCCTAAAAACGCCTTATAATCGCCTTCATAGCTTATGGTTAAATAGAGCCAAAAGGGAGTAAATACCGCGTATTTGGAAAAACTATTACTGTGATTAAAGAAGATATTGTCTTGAGTCACTCCAGTGCTACTGCTGGTGGTGCTAGGGTGGTGATATCGGTCTGTTGATTTCTTAGTAAACCCATTATCTAATAATGAAGCGTGTATATTATTGTCAATATTAAATTGATATTCTATTGAACCAGAAATAGCTCTATTATCATTGTATCGATATTGTTTAATTCCAGTATGTGATGTTTTAACTTTCTCGGTTAAATCATAACTAAATGCATAAGGTTTTTCGTTAATGAGTCTTTTATGATTTTGTTTTGCTAAGTAGCGAACTTGCCGATATTTGTTTTGTGCATTATCAAAATCTGCATTTACATTTAAGGAAGTTTTAATATAGTAGCATAATTCTTTTCCAATTTCACGGTGCTTTTTTGTTTCGTAATTCTTAATTTCTGTTAATTGAGGGACATATAAAATACCAGCAATACCTTTGCAGCTATTAGATCGCCATACCATAACCGCAATATCTTGAAGTTTCTCAAAAACCTCAGCATTCTTATAAGAATCCAATAGCTGTGGATTCTCATCTTTTTTTACGTCGATATCAAAAAAGAGAAAAGGACTATCCTCATAACAATATTCACCACTTGTGCCGTCTTTATATAGACCTTTGAGTATTGCAATAGAATTATCCTTATCAGTCTTTTGTTTTATAGTATTTAGTCGCTCTAATAATCCATTTAAAGTAAGGTGTTGTTTTACAGGTTCTCCTTCTTTCTTTGAATTACTATAGTAGTGATTAATCTCACTAAAAAAAGGAGTATCTAACACCAAGCTGAGGTTGACAATTTGATGAGTTATATCTACTTTATAATCTGTTATCTGAACGACTTTGTTATGGTCGCTCATGATTTTAAAGTTCTACGATTGCATTATCAATATCCGCTTGTCTATACAAAACACGTCCACCAATACCAACGGCTTTTAGTTTGCCAATCTTATTCCATTTGTTAAGAGTAACAAGAGAAACGTTTAGCATTTTAGAAACCTCTGCTCTACTTAAATAGGTCTTTGGTTGCTTCGGCTGAAAGTGAATTTTGAGGCCTTCTAATTGAGTTTTTACACCCTCAATAATGGCGGTTTGTAGCTGTTCGGGTGTCACCGAAATAAATTGTACTTGTTGCATAATTAATATTTTTTTAATTGCTTGCAACAAATACACGTTAGGGATTTTTTAGGGGTTCCCTAAAAAGATCAACTACTGTATTCTTAAACCAATACTAATAAGTTCTTGTTTTACCTTTTCAACAGTCTCCTTTGATCTATATGGGCTTTTGTCCTGAAGTACGCCTTCACTAATCATAGAATTGATGTATGATTGTATAGAGGTAGTATTCTCCCCTAAACATAAACTTAAATACCTAGCCAAAGAATTTATAGACATATTAAAAGGTTCTTTTTCTCTTAAGAAATCTATAATTCCTACCTCGTTTAATGCTATTATTTTTGCAGCAAGACTCGAATCACTGTGATCAATTGAAACATCCTCTTTTTTAAGTTCAAAAAGTTGCTTGATGTGTTCTAAAGAATAGTTCTCTGAGCTTTCATCATAAACTAATTCAAAACCATTTTGTTTTGCTTGTTCAAATAAGTATTCAACGCGCTTTTTTAATGAATGATGAATTTGTTTTTGAATTTTTTCATACTCATGTATTATATTCTTGTCAAAAGAACTTAAATCAAACTCTTTAAATTTATAGTTATAAATACCCTCATCTAATTCATCTCTAATAAAACTAATTTCATCAGTATCAATGAATTCTGCTAGATAGTCTTTTAGTCGTTGATTGTATGTTTTTTCATACACTTGAAAACTGCATCCTAAAAAATAATCAGTTTCATAATATTCAAGGTATTCAGCGAAAAAACTTGACATTATCTTTTTACCAAATAGATTAATACTCCCAACACCATGTATACCCTCATTAGGATTTGAAGCAAAAGGACCTTCATCAGAGTACCAATTATTGTGACTATCTAAAAGTTCTTTAAGCGTTTTTTTTAAAGTGCTATAATGTTTATAATTTTCCATATTTGAGTGGTTTAATGTCAAAGGATGAAATATAAGAAAAAGTAATCTTTCTAAGGGTTGTAGATATAGCCCTTTTAACAAATGGTTGGCAAATGGTTGGCAAGAAAATAATATAAAATAAAATAACCCTTGAAAATCAAATGATTAACAAGGGTTATTGTACTCGAGGCGGGACTTGAACCCGCACGACCGCAATGGTCATTGGATTTTAAGTCCAACGTGTCTACCAATTCCACCACTCGAGCGTTTTTTGGTGGTAGAGCGAAAGACGGGATTTGAACCCGCGACCCCCACCTTGGCAAGGTGATGCTCTACCCCTGAGCTACTTTCGCAGTAAAGGTGCAAATGTAATATAAAATTCAAGAAAAATTCAAGCTTTTTTTTAGAAAAAAATAAAATATTTATCCGCTCAAACGTCGCTTGATATCGTTGAGTTTCATCAAGGCTTCAACAGGAGTTAGCGTATCAATATCAAGGTTTTTAATTTCCTCACGCAGAGCTTCTAAGAGAGGATCATCGAGATTTATAAAACTCAATTGTAGGTCTTCGGCACTTTTTTTTAAAGCCTCTTTTCGGTCTTCTTCTTGGTGCGATTGTTCCAGAAATTTCAACTTTCTTTCTGCAGTTGCCAAAACAGTCTTTGGCATTCCCGCCATTTTAGCCACATGAATTCCAAAACTATGTGCACTTCCTCCTGGAGTTAGTTTTCGTAAAAAGAGTACACTGCCTTTCAACTCTTTTACTGAAACGTTAAAATTTTTGATGCGTTTAAACGTTTGCGTCATCTCGTTTAATTCGTGGTAATGCGTTGCAAAAAGTGTTTTTGGTTTTGCAGGATGCTGATGTAAATATTCGGCAATTGCCCAGGCAATTGAAATTCCATCATAGGTACTGGTTCCTCTTCCAATTTCATCTAGAAGCACCAAGCTACTTTCGGTAATGTTATTCAGTATAGCCGCTGATTCGTTCATTTCTACCATAAAGGTTGATTCACCTAACGATATATTATCACTCGCGCCAACCCTTGTAAATATTTTATCTACAATGCCCATAGATACTTCTTGGGCAGGAACAAAACTTCCCATTTGTGCCAAAATAACAATAAGGGCAGTTTGGCGAAGAAGCGCCGATTTACCCGACATGTTGGGACCTGTAATCATTATAATTTGTTGCTCTTCTCGATTTAAAGAAACATCGTTGGCAATGTATTTTTCGCCAACTGCCAACTGATTTTCAATAACAGGGTGACGTCCATCTTTTATAATTAAGTCGTTGCCATTGGTTAGTTTTGGACAATTGTAATTGTATTTTTTGGCAAGTAAAGTAAAGCCAACCAAACAATCTAGGGTTGCAATCTGAATTGAATTTTGCTTTAAAACCTCTAATGTGTTCTGGATGTTTTTTATTAATTCAGCATAAAAAGTAAGTTCTAAAGTTTGGATTCGGTCTTGGGCACCAAGTATCTTAGATTCATATTCTTTGAGTTCTTCTGTAATGTAACGTTCGGCATTTACTAAAGTTTGTTTTCTAATCCATTCCTCAGGTACTTTGTCTTTGTGGGTGTTTCGAACTTCGATATAATAACCAAACACATTATTAAAGGCAATTTTAAGAGAACTAATTCCGGTACGTTCTGTTTCTTGCTCGACCATTCGATCCAAATGATCTTTTCCAGATTTCCTAAGATCCCGCAATTCATCTAATTCTTCCGAAAAACCATCGGCTATAAAGTCCCCTTTCGAGGCACTAACAGGAGCTTCTTCTCTTAAAGTAGAACTTAAGATTCCGATCAGCTCATCACAATTATGAAGCCCCAAACCTAAACCTTGTAAAACTTGTTCAGAGGAATCGACCAAAGATGCTTTTAGGGGGATGAGTTCTAGTAAGGAATTCTTTAATTGTATAAGTTCTCTTGGAGCAACTTTCTGTGTTGCAATCTTAGACATCAAGCGCTCAATGTCACCAATATTTTTAAGCCTCAAAACAGCTTCCTCTCGAACAGCTTCTTGACCAATAAAACCATCAATTGCCTGGTGACGTTCTTGTATTTTTTTTATCGACTTTAAAGGAAAACTTACCCAATGTCTAAGCATTCTTCCACCCATTGCAGTTGAGGTAAAGTCAATTACATCAATAAGGGAAACCCCTTCTCTCGAATTTGGAAATAAAAGCTCTAAGTTACGAGCTGTAAAACGGTCAATTCCGACATAGTCTTCCGAGCTAATGGTTTGAATAGCATGAATATGTTGGAGTTGTTTGTGTTGTGTTTCGGCAAGATAATGTAAAATTACGCCTGCAGTTATTGATCCCATTTCCAAACCTTCTACTCCAAACCCTTTCAAAGATTTGGTTTGAAAATGTTGGGTCAAAAGTTCGTTACAAAACTCCAATTGAAAAACCCAATCTTCCATATAGAAAACAGCGTGATGCATTCCAAAATGTTCAGTAAAGAAGACTTTCTTTGGTTTTGAAACTAAAACTTCACTTGGATTGAATTTTTGCAACAATTGATCTACATGATCCACCGATCCTTCGCTGGTCATAAAATCCCCAGTTGAAATATCAAGGAAAGAAACGCCCCAATTTTTTTTACCTGGATGAACAGCGGCGAGATAATTATTTTTCTTTTGTTCTAAAACATCATCATTAAGAGCAACTCCTGGAGTGACCAATTCTGTAACACCCCGTTTCACAATGGTTTTGGTCATTTTAGGGTCTTCTAGTTGGTCACAAATAGCAACCCTGCAACCAGCCTTTACCAATTTAGGTAAGTAGGTATTTAGCGAATGATGTGGAAATCCAGCCAGTTCAATTTCACTACTACTACCTGCGCTTCGTTTGGTTTGGATGATCCCGAGTATTTTTGCCGCTTTGATGGCGTCTGAACCAAAAGTTTCGTAAAAATCTCCCACACGAAACAACAACAACGCATCAGGATATTTCGCCTTAATTTGGTTGTATTGCTTCATTAAAGGGGTTTCTTTAGCTGATTTTGCCAAGGGATTATCTTCTTTTTAGTTTATGCGAATGTAACCATTATTTGAATTTTATAAAACGCTAATGAATACTTCCTTATTTTTGGTGTGTGAAACACAGAAAATTAAAAAATATAGAACTGGGGCGAAAGTCCATTGAAGAAGCCAGAGCGGCTCACAAAACACCCTTAATTTTGATTTTAGATAACATCCGAAGTTTAAATAACATTGGATCTGTATTTAGAACTTCAGATGCTTTTTTACTTGAAAAAATTTATCTCTGTGGAATTACTGCACAACCTCCCCACAAGGACATTCAAAAGACAGCTTTAGGCGCAACCGAATCTGTTGCTTGGGAATATATAGAACAAACCCTAGATATAGTTCTTCAACTTAAAAATGAAGACGTGTTGATTTGGTCTGTTGAACAGGCTGAGCAAGCCCTACTTTTAAATGACTTTAAGCCAGAATTAAACAAGAAGTATGCTTTTGTTTTGGGGAATGAAATTAAAGGTGTTTCTCAAGAAGTTATTGATGCTTCGCATGGGGTAATTGAAATTCCGCAAGAAGGAGCAAAGCATTCGCTTAATATCGCCATTACCGCTGGAGTGGTCGCCTGGGATTTTTTTCAAAAAATAAAAAAACTTTAAAATTTTAGCTCCTTATCCCAAAGCTCCAAAACCGAATCATCCGTACACTTGTATTTAATGTCTAAAATGTTTTTATTCAGTTTAGGATGAACAACTTCTGAGGCTATATCAGCCAAAGGAGTCAAAACAAATTGCCGTAATTCCATCCTTGGATGTGGAATCTGCAGTCGCTTGTGGTTTATAATTTGATTGTTAAACAACAAAATATCTAAGTCTATAGACCGAGCTTTATAGCCTTCTGTATCGTTTCGACTTCTGCCCAGTTCATTTTCAATTTCTAAAAGAATATCGATGAGTTCCAATGGGGTATATTCTGTTTTTACTTGAATACAAGCATTCAAAAAAGGGTCGCTTTCAAAACCCCAGGCGGGTGTCACAAATACTCGAGAAACGGATTCTATTTCCCCAACTCTTTGAGCAAGACGAAGTACTGCTTTTTGAAGCAATTCAAATCGATTTCCCAAGTTACTACCTAAAGCAATGTAGACCACAATTAATTTTTAATTCAAAAAAAGACAAAAAAAAGCAAGGGTGCAACTCTCCTTTTACTTTTATGGCGAGAAAGGTTTATAATTTTGAATTTCAGTTATACCACATTTATTTCTGTTTTTAAAAATCAGCCACTTTAAGATTCATCAGTCAGTTTATCTTATATTTGTTAAAAATAAACTCAAATGAATTTTTTACGTACATTTTTTGCCTCTTTATTGGGAACTATAGTAGCCTTTGTGGTTGGATTTATTCTTTTTTTTATGATCATAGGAGGCCTAGCCAGTTCTTTAGGTTCTGAAGAGGCAACATCCTCAATAATTCAAGACAACAGCATTCTTTCTTTAAAATTAGACTTGCCAATATTAGATAATATTCCAGGAACCCAGAACTTTCAAATTAGTTTAGGCTTAGATCCAGAAAGCGTTAAGCTTATAGATATTGTAACGGCGATTGAATTAGCTAAAACAAACGATAAAATAAAAGGAATTCATTTAAGAAGTGACTACCTAATGGCGGGATGGTCGCAGGCAAAAACTATTCGAGACGCCCTTGTATCATTCAAAGAAAGTGGCAAATTTATTTCTGCTTATGGCGATTACTTTACTCAGATGGGCTATTATGTTGCCTCCGTTGCGGATTCTGTTTTTGTTAATCCTAATGGGGGAGTAGAGCTTAAAGGGTTAGCTTCTGAAGTTTTATATTTTAAAGACTTTGAGGACGAATATGGCTTCAAAATGGAAGTTATTCGTCATGGAAAGTACAAAAGTGCAGTTGAGCCATACCTGACAAATAAAATGAGTGTAGAGAATCGGGAACAAATAAGTGTTTTACTTTCTTCGCTTTGGGAAAACATAAGTTCTGAAATTGCTGCATCTCGGAATATATCTGTATCAGAAATCGATGCAATCGCTTCAGACCTTAAGGCAAATCTTGTTGATAATGCAGTAAAGGTTGGTCTCATAGATCAGGTGAGTTATAAAAGCGACTACATCAATAAGTTAAAGTATGAACTTGGATTAGAATCATCTGATAAACTAAGATTGGTTTCTTTAGAAGATCTTTTGGCAGGAAATGCTGCCTACAAAAAGGGAGTTCGTGATCAAATAGCAATTATATATGCGCAAGGGCCAATCCTATTCGGAGACGGTAATGAAACTCAAATAGGGGATAAGAACTTCGTTCAATCTATAGAGAAAGCAGCAAAAAGTAAACGTGTAAAAGCAATCGTGCTTCGCGTTGACTCTCCAGGGGGTAGCGCTATGGTTTCCGACATCTTGTGGAAAGCGCTTGAAGACGCTAAGAAGAAAAAACCTCTAGTTGTATCTATGGGTAATGTTGCAGCTTCAGGAGGGTATTATATAGCCTGTGGAGCAGATAAGATTTTTGCAGATCCAATGACTATTACAGGATCGATTGGTGTGTTTGCAACACTCCCAAACTTCAAAGGTTTCACCGACGATATAGGCATTAAAGCAGAGCATGTAATGACTCATAAAAATGCAATGGGATATAGTCCTTTTGAATCAATTTCACCAGGATTTCATAAAAGTGCCCTCGAAGGAATAGAGCATGTTTATGACACCTTCAAACAACGTGTAGCTGATGGTAGAAATTTATCTTTAGATGAAGTTGAAAAAATTGCTCAAGGTAGAGTATGGACAGGAGTTCAAGCTAAGGAAAATGGACTTGTTGACGTATTGGGAGGTCTTAATGATGCCCTAGAAGCTGCAGCAGATTTAGCTGAAATAGATAAATACAACTTAACTTCTTATCCAAAAATAGAAGCTGATTTTGACGATATTTTTGGCTTAATGAATCCTTTTTCAACCCTAAAAGCTGAGATTAAGTCTGCCCTTCCTAAAGAGTTTAGTTTGTTTGTTGAAGCCTCTAAACTCAATAATAATAAAGCTCATAGAATTCAAACAAGAGTTCCTTATTTATTGGATATAAAATAATCTATGAATCAAAAAGATAAGGCTTTTGCGTATCAGATATTTTTGTACCTAGCTTCACTTTTCATAACCTCTTTGGTTGTTTCCAATCTAATTTTTCAAAAATTCTTTTATTGGCAACCCTTTGAAGCAACGGTTTTTGGAATTCCTTTGTTTGAATTGTCTGTAGGAATTTTGCCCTACCCAATTACCTTTTTGATTACGGATTTAATTTCCGAAATCTTTGGTCAGAAAAAAGCAAATCAAGTTGTTGTGGCAGGTATTTTTGCTTCTTTTTTTTCAATCGGAATTTTGTTGCTTGCCGACTTTGTGCCGGCTATACAAAGCTCACCAATTGACAACGAAACATTCTCTCAGGTTTTTTCATTGTCGCCACTTGCAGTTCTTGCATCTATGATCGCCTATTTGTTTGCTCAATTTATAGACATCAAACTTTACCATTATTGGAAAAAAGTAACGCAAGGGAAGCACCTCTGGTTGCGCAATAACTTTTCCACTTTTGCCTCCCAATTTTTGGATACATTTACTGTAATTCTGTTACTTTGCCTTTTTGGTGTATTGCCTTGGGATTTATTTTTAGGATTAGTTGTTTCAGGTTTTATTTTTAAAGTGCTTGTAGCGGCAATTGACACTCCTTTTTTATACCTATCTGTATATTTAATAAGAAAACGCTTTAACCTTAAGGTTGGAGAAGAAATTCAATTAGAAAACTAATTCGTACTCCATGAGCGATCCCGTAAGAATAAACAAACATTTAAGTGAAATAGGATATTGCTCCAGAAGAGCTGCAGATAAATTAATAGATCAAGGTCGTATTGTTGTAAATGGTGAAGTAATTGGAATGGGTGTAAAAGTCACTCCTGAAGACTTGATTCATATTGATGGGGAGGTTGTAAAGCCTGGAAACGACAACGCAGTTTATATTGCGTTTAACAAACCTATTGGAATTGTTTGCACCACAGATACTAGAGTAGAAAAAGACAACATCATCGATTATATTAATTTCCCAACGCGTATATTTCCAATAGGTCGCCTTGACAAGCCTAGTGAAGGATTGATATTTTTGACAAACGATGGGGACATCGTTAATAAAATTTTACGTGCACGAAATCACCATGAAAAAGAATATGTTGTGACGGTAAACCGTCCCATAACAGACGATTTTATCAGACAAATGGGTTCTGGAATTCCAATACTAGACACAGTAACTCGCCCTTGCGAAGTTAAACAAACTCATAAAAAAGAATTTAAAATCATACTTACTCAAGGTCTGAATCGTCAAATCCGAAGAATGTGTGAGTTTCTAGATTACCGCGTTGTAGCTCTAAAAAGGACTCGAATCATGAATATCAGCCTCGATGTAGATAAAGGAAAATGGCGCTATTTAACAGCTTCTGAGATGGATGAAATCAATCATTTGGTAGAAGTTTCTGCTAAAACAAACGATTAATTGCTAAACTTCTAGATTTACAACTAAACCCTCGTTACTACGAACGTTAAAAACAGTATCATCTTCAAAAATAAGATATTGTCCTTTGATGCCTTTCAAAACCCCAGTATAGGATGTTTTTTTTTTAAGATTTAGACTTTTTACTTTTTCTGGATATCGATTTACAGGAAAAGTAATTACTAAAGGTTTTACATTATCTTGAATAATATATTGCTTTAGGTCATTTGGTATATGGTCAATAGCCTTGTTTGTTTCTGAAACCCAGTCAACTGGTTCCGCTTCGTTTTGCAGCATTTTCCTCCAATTGGTTTTGTCCGAAAAACAGGCTTTTAGTGTAACTTCACCCACACCTGCCAAATATCGGTTTGGTACTTCAAGAATTGCCAACGCTTCATGAGCTCCTTGGTCAATCCATCGGGTAGGAAGCTGAGTTTTTCTAGTCACACCCACTTTAATATGACTTGAGAGCGACAAGTATACGATATGAGGCTGTAATTGAACTTTTTTTTCATAAGCCAAATCACGATCCTGTATTTCTAAATGTGCCTTACTTAATTCCGGACGAATAATCCAATCACCAGCATTTGGGATTTCAAAAAAACATTTTTTACAAAAACCTTGAGCAAAAGTAGGTTCTGAGCTAGAGCAATTCAAGCATTCATAGCCAGTCATTTCAATTTTTATAGATTGATCAATAAATTGATGCATGGCAACAAAATCATTGTTGAGGTTAAGGTAATAAGCAACTGAGGTGCCTAAATCCGTATTCATTTTTCTTAATACACCGGAAAACATACGTTAGAATTATTTATATTTATACCATAAAGATACTATAAAATGGCAATCCCCTTATTTAATTCTATAGCCTCATGGTTTCTTAAAAAAAGAATTCATCAGATAGAACTTTTTGTTAAATATCCTCATGAAGTTCAACAAGAAGTATTGCAAGATTTATTGCGAGTTTCTGAAAACACAGAGGTGGGTTTGAATTATGGATTCAGTTCAATTTCAACCTATCAAGAATTTATAAGCCGTGTGCCTCTTGTGACTTATGAAGATATCGCCGAAAACATTAAAAGAAGTAGAAAGGGTGAAGCTAATATCTATTGGCCAACTCCGATTAAATGGTTTGCAAAGTCAAGCGGCACAACAGACAATAAAAGCAAGTTCATTCCCGTAAGTCCCGAAGCTTTGGATCAATGCCATTACAAAGCAGGTAAAGACATGCTCTCCTTTTACTTTAATAATAATCCAGACTCAGAACTTTTAAGCGGTAAAAATTTGAGGCTTGGGGGGAGTCAGGAAATATTCGACAACAGCACCAGCTATTTTGGAGATTTATCTGCTATTATCATTGACAACATGCCTTTTTGGGCTGAAATAAGTAGTACACCATCGCATAAGATTTCGATGATGCCCGAATGGGAAGAAAAAATAGAGGTAATATTAAGGGAAAGTGTAAATGAGAACGTTACTAGTTTTGCAGGTGTCCCTTCTTGGATGATGGTACTTATGAATAAAGTTCTTGAGCAAACCCAAAAGAAAAACATATTAGAAGTTTGGCCTAATTTGGAAGTTTTTTTTCACGGTGGCGTTAGTTTTAAGCCTTACAAAAGTCAATATGAAAGCTTCTTTCCAGGATCTCAATTGAAGTATTATGAAACCTATAATGCTTCCGAGGGGTTCTTTGGGATTCAGGATTTAAATAATTCGGACGAAATGTTATTGATGTTGGATTATGGTATTTTTTTCGAATTCATACCTGTTGACGGAACGGATGAAGATATTATTCCTTTATCTGATGTTCAGATTTATAAGCATTATGCTCTAGTAATTACCACCAATTCGGGTCTGTGGCGTTATAAAATAGGAGACGTAGTCAAGTTTATTTGTGTCGCTCCTTATCGCATTCAGGTAGCAGGAAGAACCAAGCATTTCATTAATGCATTTGGAGAAGAACTTATGATAGAAAATGCTGATTTGGCATTGTCTAAAGCAGCACAAGCCCTAGGGATTAATGTAGTTGATTATACCGCAGCTCCTATTTTCATGGAGAGTAAAAAACAAGGCACTCATCAATGGTTAATCGAATTTGATAAAGTTCCCGAAGATTTAAACCGGTTTATCCTTTTATTGGATGAGTCTTTACGTGAGCTTAATTCTGATTATGATGCCAAGCGCTACAAAAACATAACAATGCGAATTCCAGAGCTTGTTATAGCCCAGCCTAAGCTTTTTTATAAGTGGTTATCTAAAAATAAAAAACTAGGAGGACAACACAAAATTCCTCGATTATCTAATAACCGAGATCTAATGGAAGAGTTGTTAGGGTTTAATACTATGAAACCGCTTTAAGAGCTGGGTTTTTAGAATTGTTTATTTTCCTTTCAGCATAGGATTTTGAAACTTTCAGCTCAGTTTCTTCTCCACCGGGCATTTCAAACATTGCGTCTGTGAGAATAGCTTCACAAAGAGATCGTAATCCACGAGCTCCAAGGTTATATTCTAAAGCTTTTTCTACTATAAAGTCGAGTGCACCAGAACTAAAGATTAACTTAATTCCGTCAAGTTCAAACAGCTTTTCATATTGTTTTGTAAGTGCGTTCTTCGGGTCAGTTAAAATGGAACGCAAGGTTTTTCGATCCAAAGGATGCATATAAGTCAACACAGGAAGACGTCCGATTATTTCAGGAATAAGGCCAAACGATTTTACGTCTTTTGGATTAACATATTGAAGAAGGTTATCCTTGTCTAAGTCTCCTTTTTGAGCTTGTATTTTATATCCAATTGCCTGCAAATTGAGGCGTTTATTTATTTCCCTTTCGATTCCATCAAAAGCACCTCCAGCAATAAATAAAATATCAGAAGTATCTACTTCTATAAATTTTTGGTCCGGGTGTTTTCTTCCACCTTTTGGAGGAACATTAACAACAGTTCCTTCAAGTAATTTTAATAAAGCTTGCTGAACTCCCTCTCCAGAAACATCCCGTGTGATTGAAGGGTTATCTCCTTTACGTGCAATTTTATCAATTTCGTCAATAAAAACAATTCCACGTTGCGCCTGCTCTACATCGTAATCTGCTGCTTGAAGTAAGCGGGTTAGAATACTTTCGACATCTTCACCAACGTAGCCAGCTTCAGTAAGAATTGTTGCGTCAACTATTGCTAAAGGAACACTAAGCATTTTGGCGATGGATTGAGCCAGGAGTGTTTTTCCAGTTCCAGTTTGACCGACTAAAAGGATGTTGCTTTTTTGAATTTCAATTTCTTCAAGATCTGATTTAGTATGCGACAATCTTTTGTAGTGATTATATACAGCTACAGAAATAACTCTTTTAGCCGCATCTTGACCAATGATGTATTGATCTAAAAAAGCTTTTGTTAGTTGAGGAGTTTTTATGTCAAAAGCAGCTGAGTCCGAATTCGAGTCTTTTTCTTCTTTTGCTTCCTCTAATACAATTCCATGGGCTTGATGAATACATTTATCACAAATGTGGGCATCTAAACCGGCAATCAATAAATCAGTTTGAGGTTTTGAACGACCACAAAAGGAACAGATTAATTCTTCATCACTCATGATTCAATATTTTTTATTTAGTCAAAACCTCGTCAACCATTCCATAGGTTTTAGCTTCATCAGCTTTCATCCAGTAGTCACGATCACTGTCTTGGTGAACCTTATCAAAGTCTTGACCCGAATGATTGGAAATTATTTGATATAATTCTTTTTTAAGCTTTCCAATTTCTCTAGCTGTAATTTCTATATCCGATGCTTGTCCTTGAGCACCACCCAAAGGCTGGTGAATCATTACACGAGCATGGGGTAGTGCGGAACGTTTTCCTTCTTGACCTGCACAAAGCAAAACAGCACCCATAGATGCAGCAATTCCAGTACAAATGGTAGCAACATCAGGTGTTATGTATTGCATGGTGTCATATATTCCTAATCCAGCATATACACTTCCTCCAGGAGAGTTGATGTACATTTGAATATCACGCTTAGGATCTACACTCTGAAGAAACAATAACTGTGCTTGAATGATATTGGCAACTTGATCATCGATTCCTGTTCCTAAAAACATAACACGATCCATCATTAATCTAGAGAATACATCCATCTGAGCTACATTCATTTGGCGTTCTTCAATGATATATGGCGTCATACTACTTACGATTTTGTCGTAATACATAGCATTTACTCCATGATGCTTAGTAGCGTATTTCTTAAAGTCTTTTCCGTAGTCCATAATAAGGTTTATTTAATAACTAAAAGTAAGGAAAATTATTGTGCACTACCGTAAGCTTCTTTTACGAAGGCATCATAGTTCACTTTTTTTGTTTTGATACCCGAGTTTTCTTTATAAAAATCTAAAAGCTTTTTACTCATCAACTGATCAGAAAGTCTTTTAGTTTCCTCTTGATTTGTAAAAATTCGAGCAGCAATATCATCTAGTTCTTTTTCTTCAGGTGCCATTTGACCGTATTGAGCCATCTGTTGTTTAATGAGCTCTTTGGCAAAACTTTGTAACTCTTCAAACTTAATTTGAAGGTCATATTCTTTTATTACAGAGCCCTCTATTAATTGATAACGAATCCCCTTCTCAGATTTATCATATTCTTCTTTGGCCTCATCTTCTGTTAAAGGTTTTTCACCAGAATTTTGCAACCAACGAATTAAGAATTCTTTTGGAAGATCAAACTTTGTTGTCTTGATTAAGTTTTCTGTTACATCATTAAGTAGTTTTTGATCTGATTGTGATTCAAATTGCTTTTCAATTCCTCCTTTTACTTTTACTTTTAAATCTTTTAAGGAAGTTACTGTTCCAGCCTCATAGAGTTTATCAAAAAGTTCTTGATTCAAATCAGCAAGGATTCGATTATTAATCTCTTTGACTGTTATAGATACTGTTTTTGGAAGTTCATCTAATTGAGGTATGCTAACACCAAAGGCTCTTGCTGCGGCATTTTCTTCTTTGAAAAGGTTTTTTGCACCTACCTCCAACGTACTTCCAATCTTTGCATTACTAAATGCTTCGATGTTTTTCTTACCTTTTATTAAATTAAATTCAATAACGGGAGTAGTGTCAATAGCAGCTTCTTCGTTTTTGATTTCAACAGACAATTCTGTTCCAGTTTCAACTTTTTGAGAAGACTCAATTTTTCCATATTGCTTTTGGATATGTGAAACTTGTTCATCAATCATTTTCTTGTCAGCTTCGATTTGAAAATAAGTAACTCCTTTTTTACCTTTAAGCTTAACTTCAAATTTTGGAGAAAGACCCAGTTCGAAATCAAAGTTCAAAATATCGGCTTTCCAGTCAATTTCATTTTGCATCTTAGGAAGTGGGTTCCCAAGAAGCTCAAGTTTTTCATCTTCAATATATTTATTGAGATTTTCTTGTAATATTTTGTTTACTTCGTCAGCAGTAACTGCAGTTTCGTATTGCTTTTTGATCATCCCCATAGGAACATGCCCTTTTCTAAATCCAGGAATATTTGCGTTTTTGCGATAATCATTCAATACATCAAGCACTTTTTCAGCAAAATCTTTTTGATCTACTGCAATTGTAATAGTACTGTTTAAGGCGTCAAGGTCTGTTCTTGTAATTTGCATGTATGTGTTCTCAATAAATTAGGGCGCAAAAATAAGTCTTTTTAATGGGTTGTACAAGGATAAAAACCTTGTAATGGCTACTTAAACTGCTTGCTGGTTTCATTTATTTTTAAAAAATCTTATATCTATATCAGTTTCAAAGCGATTTTTAAAATAAAACAGTACATTTGCAGCCTGAATTAATAACCAGAACGTCGCGAACGTTCATAAAATTAATATGACATGCCAGTAAAAATCAGATTACAGAGACACGGTAAAAAAGGAAAACCATTCTATTGGGTAGTAGCAGCTGATGCTCGTGCCAAAAGAGATGGACGCTATCTCGAAAAAATCGGAACATACAATCCTAACACTAACCCTGCAACAGTTGATCTTGATATAGATGCCGCTGTGAAATGGTTAGAAAATGGTGCACAACCTACTGACACTGCTCGTACCTTATTGTCTTACAGAGGCGCTTTATTAAAACACCACTTACAGGGAGGAGTTAGTAAAGGTGCTTTAACTCAAGAAGACGCTGATGTAAAGTTCGAAGCATGGTTGGAAGATAAAGGCAATCGTATCCAAGCTAAATTAGATGGACTCTCTAAAGAAGAAGCTAAAGCACAAGCCGATGCATTTGCTGCTGAAAAAGCTGTAAATGAAAAGCGTGTTTCTGACGCAAAGGCTCTTGAAGAAGAAGCTGCTACTGAAGCTGCTGCTGCTGTTGCCGCTGAAGAAGCCGCTGCAAATCCTGAAGTTGAAGAAGGTCCTGCTGATGAAGAATTAGAAGAAGAGGCTGTTGTTGCTGAAGAAGTAAAAGAAGAAGCTCCTGTTGCTGAAGCAAAAGAAGAAACTCCTGCTACTGAAGCAAAAGAAGAAGCTCCTGCTACTGAAGTAAAAGAAGAAGCTCCAGCTACTGAAGCAAAAGAAGAAGCTCCTGCTGCTGAAGAAGCAAAAGAAGAATCTCCTGTTGCTGAAGAAGTAAAAGAAGAAGCTCCAGCTACTGAAGCAAAAGAAGAAGCTCCTGCTGCTGAAGAAGCAAAAGAAGAATCTCCTGTTGCTGAAGAAGTAAAAGAAGAAGCTGCTGACACAACAGAAGAGGCTCCTCAAGCGTAATTTATGATTACGATGACCAAAGAAGAATGTTTCTATCTAGGCACCATCGTTTCAAAATTTAGTTACAAAGGAGAGGTATTAGCTAAACTTGATACCGATACTCCACAAGATTATATAGATTTGGAATCAGTTTTTGTCTTACAAGGCACCAAACTGGTTCCTTTTTTTATAGACAATGCTCAACTCCAAAAATCAAGCTTACTGCGTATTCGTTTTGAAGATATCGAAACAGAAGCCGATGCAGATATGATGCTTAAAAAAGAATTATATCTCCCTTTAAATTTTCTTCCTCAGCTTAAAGGAAACCAGTTTTATTATCACGAGGTAATTGGGTTTACGGTGAGAGAGCAATCAGGAAAAATAATTGGAATTTTACAATCTGTTAATGACCAAACGCCTCAAGCTTTGTTCGAGATTATGGACGAAAAAAAACGCCTTATATTAGTTCCTGTTCACGATGATTTTATTAGTGAAGTTAATCGCGGATCTTCCGAATTAACACTCAATCTACCCGACGGATTACTGGACGTTTATCGCTCGTGAAAAATTCAATCTTTAAGTTTAAGCATTTTCAAATTGACCAATCAAGGTCGGCTATGAAAATTGGTACGGATGGGGTTTTATTAGGGGCTTGGACGCCTATAGACAGCAACCCTAAAACAATTTTAGATGTTGGTACTGGCACGGGTTTAATAGCTCTTATGCTGGCTCAAAGGCTGCCCGAATCGAGAATCACCGCTGTTGAGATTGAAAAGACTGCTGCAGAGGAATCATTTGATAATTTCACAAATTCGTCTTGGTCAAAACGCTTATGCTTGATTCATGATAACATCATTGATTTTAGTGAAAACTCAAAAGTATTCTTCGATTTAATAGTTTCGAACCCCCCTTTTTTCAAAAACTCTTTTAAAGTTTCTGATGCCACTAGAAGTACAGCACGAGATAATTTTCACATGAGTTATGAGGATTTGTTTTCGTGTGTTAATATACTCTTAAGTCCTTCAGGAAGTTTCGCTATGGTTTGCCCTATTGAATATAGAGAAGAACTAATAACTAAGGCTGAGTTAAATCAACTCTATTTAGAAAGAGAATTGATGATAAAAGGAACCAAGTCAAGTTCATTCAAAAGAATATTAATGCAGTTTTCAAGAACTAAAACAATCTTGAAAACCGAAGAATTAATTCTAGAAGAATCTAGAAATCATAGGACATTCGAGCACCAGAAATTAGTAAACGACTTTTATCTTTAAAAGTCAAATACAAAACCAAAAGAGGGAAACGGTGTGTTGTTGTCTTCCCGTTCTATTTTTTTGAGTTCTCTAGGAGTAATTAAACTTCCATCTTCAGTTCTTGCTAGACTATATTCATCAGGTCTAGAATTTTCTTGACCTAAGAAGTTTTGCAATTCTAAGTAAAAGTTAAAAGAGAGCTTTTCGAAATTCCATTTTTTATCAATTCTAATATCACCCTGCTTGAAGGAAGATAAACGATCCTGTCCAAGGCGACTATAATCCAAAACTATTTTAGGATAATTTACAAGAGTTGCTGCCTTATCTGTTGGAGCATAAGGAGCTGCTCCAGCGTAGCGATAACGAACACTAACTTCCCAGTTCTTAGGTAGTTTATACCCTCCTGTAAAAGTCACTAGATTTCCACTGTCCCAAACCGAGGGGAGTTTTGATGATTCTATTCCAGAAAATTCACTACTGAAAAATGTATATGCTAAAATTCCGTAAAAGTTATTTGATAATTTTTGTTGAAACAACACCTCTACACCTTTACTTAATCCGTTTCCCGTGTCTATAATAGCTTCATTGCCCAGTACTTCGAAATCTGCACCTTTGTTTGCTAATGAAACTCCATCAAGCACTGAAACTGGGTATAGACTGTATTCTTTTCTAAAAGCTTCAACGGTAAATCTAGATGACTCACTAATGTTGTATTCAACGCCAAAAACGTAATGGTCACTTTGTGTGTAACGATTTGACTTATTTATGAATTCACCATTGTTATCTTGAAAACCAAGCATGGTATAGGTTGGTATTTTAAAATAGCGACCAACAGATGCATTTAATTTCCAACGACCATTAGCGTCTAGTGAGTAAGAAGCTGAGAGCCTTGGAGATAAATTGTCGGCTATATTAGAACCATTTGTAAAGCTATCCGCATCAGAACGAATTCCAAGCGCAAGACTAAGACGGTCATTAGAAAAGGAGCGACTTACCTTTCCAAAGAAACCATATTTAGCAAAATCTATTGCTGTGTCGTATCTATAATCACTGATTAAATCTTGAGTTTCATTAGTGTAGACTGACTGTTGAAGATTTAATCCATAAGATAGTTTCCAGTCATTAAGATAGTGTGTTACGTTTACTCTTAATTTAGTTTCTTGTTCTTTTGAGTCATTTCTAAAAAGAACCCCGATTTTGTTCTCGTTGTCTTCGTATCGACTGAATATGTTTTTGAGTCTATTGGTGCTTAACGTTGTATTTACTTTACCGTTTCCATTTTTTAGTTTATGCTTCCACGTAATTCCCATAGTAATGGTTTTTTGTTGGATGATGGGAGCTGTGTCAATAAAATTCTGTTGTTCAGCGTCAAAATCATCTGGAGCAACTACTGAAAAATCGTCTATAGATCCTAGTCCAATAAATGTTACGCTATTTCGCTCATCAATTTTATGATTTAATTTCCATTGATAATCCCAGTAATCCGGACGAATAGGCAAACCCACTAATTCAAATACAAATTGAAGGTAGCTCCTTCTAGCAGAAACCATTAAGGTCGTATTGGATCTGTCTTTATCTCCTTTAAATAATGGTCCGTTAAAAGTAGCGCCAGCTTCACTTGCTCCTATTCTAACATTTACAGAACGTTTCTGATTGTTTCCTTCTCTTTGTTCAAAAGCTAAAACTCCTGACAATGGGTTGTCGTATTCAGCCCCAAATGCAGAGGAAGAAAGTGTTACTTCTCTTATGAAAGAAACATTTAGCATTCCGACTGGTCCACCTGCACTTCCTTGTGTGCTGAAATGATTTATATTGGGTATTTCAACTCCATCTAAATAATATACACTTTCGTTTGGAGCTCCACCTCTAATTATAAAGTCGTTTCGGAATCCACCAATTGAGGGTGAAATTCCAGGTAAACTTTGAGCTACTTTTGCAATATCATTATTTCCACCAGGGTATGTTTCTATTTCAACTGCTGAAAAAGATTGTGTCGAGAGTGGGGTTTCTTTACTTGTTCTAAAGGGGCTTTTTGATAGAATAACTTCATCGAGGGCTTCTGAATTTTCATTTAGCTTGAACAAAAGAGAAGGTGTTCCAACTGATTTTACAATCACATTATATAAAATTTGAGATTCGTATCCCAAATAGGCCGCCTGAATGTTGTATGTCTTGGTTGGAATGTTTTCAAAAGAAAAATAGCCGTTTACATCTGTTATTGCTCCTATTGAAGTTCCTTCAAGCTCAATGGTCGTTCCTTCTAGAGGGTTTTGAGTTTTTTCATCAATTACTTGGCCCGAAAAAGACCCAGTACTCTGGGCGCTTAAATATGAAGTGAAAGCTAACAAGACTATTAAAAAACGTATTTTCATTCAAAAAGATTTTGTACAAAACTAGGTGTTGTGTTTCTAAACAAAAAAAATTGTTTAACTTTATTAATTAGTATATAAACAATTTAATTTTTACGCTTCTTATTTTTCTTCTGAGCTTTTTCGTTTTCAAGGTTTAATTTCTTCACCTCTTTCTCTTTTTCTTTCAAATCAAATTCTTGCCTTAATTGTTCTATTTCCTGTTTATTAAGCTTCTCTTGGTCTTCTGCTTGAAGTGCAATATCATTTGTCCCAAAAGATTTTAGCTCAGTTTGTTTGCGCATAATTTCTTTAGAAGCTTTGAGGTTGTAGTAAAATCTAGAATCAATTAATTTATTTGCAATAAAGTTTTCTTTTTTCTTTTTATCCCATCGAACAAAAACAAAACCGCCTCCTTCATTAGCTTTTAGCTTTATTCTAAATACTTTTGCGTTATTGGGAAGGGTTTGATAAACTTCAATACTTTTAAGAATATATCCCGAAAGGTCCAAGAGCTCTTTTACAAAATTTTTTTGTCCCTCAAGAGTTTTATCATTTAACGGCGATAGATATTCAAATTCTTCGTAATCTTCAGACTCATCTTCATAATAAGAATCATTTTGGGCGTTGTTTGTATTAAAAACAAAAAGCAACAGGATGGTTTGGACGAAATAGAATTTATTTAGAACCATAATTTATATTTTTCATTTGCTTCTCATTCACTTTACTATCAACGTTAATAAAATAGTAAAGAATCAAAAATTGAGCACTTATATAACACAACCTGGTTATGTTTTCAATAAAGTATGTATTCCCAACAAAAAGCTTAACCGCTAACAATGATCCACTTAATATAAGTAAAATCATTCCAAATGTAAGTGATAAAGTTATTTTTTCTTTTTTTCAAACCAAAGCAAAACGCTCAAAAACCCAGTCCCTGTTAGTGTTGTTCCGTAGAATAGGATTGCAGGGGTTAACATACCTACTCCTTTATATACTGTTAATATAATACCTGATAAATAGAGGCGAAAATGGATGCAATTATCCAAGAATTTTTTTTCTTGAATTGATCCAAAAGATTTCCTTTAACCGCTTAACGATGTGGTCTGAAAAGAGTAATAATGTAGCCCAAAAAGATATAAACCCACCAAGAACCGCCGAAAAATCCATACTCATAATCATTAGATTTCCTACTCAAGAAAACAATAAAGCCAGTAAGTAGGAAGAGTCCCTGTCTTTTCTTGAACAATAGTAGAGTGCTAAAATTGGAACCAACATGGGTTTTGTAACCTGCTCAATGATTTTTACTTCATTGAGTAAGCCGATAACATTACTAACAATAATCGCATAAAAAACATAGACGACATATTTAAGAAGTACTGATAAGGGTGAGTTCATTTTTCGGATTTAAAGTGCGTCATTCTTTTGGAGATATAAAGTATAAACAAATGAAAAATTCAGATCCAATGTAAAAAGATTAAACGCATCGAATATTGAAAAACATTTAAATTCCCCAAGAAGAGCAAAATAGCTAGTATAGTGCCGCTAAAAACTAGTATGATAACACCAATCAGTAATAATAGATGAGACGTGCTCTTTTGTTCTATTTAGAGTAGTAGGCTCAAAAAACTAGTGCCGATTAAAAAAAACTCCATAAAATATGATGGGATAGATAAAACTCCCTAGTATTCCTGATAAATAGTATATGATCCCCAAAAACAAATGATCCCTGATATCTTACATAAAAAACACATTGGAAAGAATTAAAGCACTCCCCAGCCAAGATAGCATTAGTATCAGCTCATAAATCAGGATTCTTTCAGATTTTAATGAATAAAAAAAGCTAGACTTGGTATTATTAGCGTAGTTGAAATCACCATTACTAACGTACTGTCAGACAAATTTCCAAAGACATAAAAAAACGAAATAATCGCAAATATAAAGAGGCTAAGTTTGATTAGGTTTGGTGCGGGTTTGGTCATATTTTGAGTTTAAATGAATTTTCCTGAAATAATTGCAAATCAAGAATTGTGCAGGTATATAAGTAGCCATAACTAAAAAACCAAAAACATTTTTTTTAAAATAAAATTCATTAAGGGCTATCATGATGTCCGATACAATAAACAAACTAACACCAAATAATAAAGCTGCAGTTTTAGTGTTTTTGTTTTTTAGCCACAACAGCGTACTTAAGGCTCCTATGCTTGATAGGGTTATTGCATATCCACTTACAGGCAATGTTAGTGTAGTAAGTTTAGTGCCTAACAATTTCATTGTTATGGCAAAGTAGCTTCCAAATAGTGCAAATGCAAAAATGCCTTCTTTAGAAAATAGAATTCTTTTAAATGGAAGTTTAATCTCCTTGTATATTAAATACAAATAGATGAGCTGTGCTCCCCAAAAAGAAAAGATTCCTGCAAGGAAAAAAATTTCCCATCGCCCATTAAAAAAACATCTCCTAGCCAGGAAAAAAACAAGGCAACAAAAAATATTTTACTAGAACCTAGATGATAATAAAAAGTAGCTAGTAGAGGAACGAGTATAGGTTTTGTGTATATAATCAATTGCTCGTGACTTGTATATTGTCCAAAGATATGAAGAATTGCAATGATCCAAAAAGTATAAACAATGCTCTTCACTAATCCTATATTATAATATATTTTGCCTAAAGTATGAAATTCTACTGAGACTAAAAAGGCTAAACTTTTTTAACGACAAAGGTCACTACGCCCCAGATGATGAGTTCATTTTCTTCTGTTACCCGTATCGGCTTGTATTTTGAGTTTTCGGGCATCAAGTACATACAATCTGCTTCTATCTTTAAGCGTTTCACCGTAAATTCTCCGTCTATAAAACAAACCGCAATATTGTTGTCTTGTGGGTCTTTGCTGCGATCAATAACCAAAAGGTCGCCGTCATCTAATCCTGCCCCTTGCATAGATTCTCCTGCTACGCGTGCATAAAAAGTAGCTTCTGCATTTTTAACGACTTCTTGATCAATGCTAATCCGAAGCTCTTTAAAATCATCGGCAGGTGACGGAAATCCAGCTGAAACTCCATTTTGAGCTAAAGGCATTTCCTGAAAAGCATCAGTGTTTGGTTTAAAGAAAACAATTTCTTTTTTACGTCTCTGTTCCTTTTTCATAGAATAATTTCCGATTTATTATTCACTGTAATGACTTCTTTAAGCTCTGTTGTGTAACGCTTAGAAAGATGCTCTTGCCGCATGTTCCAAGTTGAATTAAGATCTTGATTTCCTAATTTTATCTGATTCGGGCCAAAGCGTAAATGTATTTTGTCAATAGCCTTCATGAGTGAATCATGCTTGTTTATATTCGGCTGAAACAAATTGAGCTGTCGCTCTTTAGAAGGGACCAAACCAAGTAGTAAAACGCCCGCTTTTTTATAGTCAATTCCATCGCGAAATATGCCTTTCAGCGCTGCAACAGCGTGCTTGCAAATGGTAACACTAGAGTCAGTAGCGTAGGGAAGGGTAACGACAGAGCTATTGCGGTATTGTTCTTTGTTTTTTTGATGCGAATTGCTATGGATAAAAATCATGACAGCACTACAAGCACTTCCTTGTTTGCGTAGTTTTTCAGCACAACTATTAGCATAGGTCGAAATACGTTCTTCTAATTCATAGAATTTGGAGTGACTATTTTTAAAACTCCGAGTAGTAGTAATTGATTTCTTTGAAGGAACAGTTTCTTCTAATTTTATGTAGGGCAAACCAAGCAGATCTTTTTTTAAGCGAAGTTCCAAGACACTCATGTGCTTTTTAATCCACGAATCAGGAAGATTTGTAAAATCATAAGCTGTCCGAATACCTTGTGCCTCTAGCCTTTTTCCGTGCTGCCTTCCAATCCCCCAAACATCTCTTATGGCAGTCCATTTTAACGCTTTTATTCTTTTTTCATCGGTATCAATCATGCAAACTCCTTGAGTTTTGGAGTTGAATTTCTTAGCAATTTTATTAGCAATTTTAGCCAGAGATTTTGTTGGAGCAAAGCCTACAGATACTGGAATTCCAGTCCATTTACGAACTTGCTTTCTCATTTTATACCCCGTTGCTTCAAGGTCAAAATAATCGAAACCATCGAATTTCAAAAATGCTTCATCAATGCTGTAAATTTCAAAATTGGGGCTGTATTTTTCTAAAATCTGCATAACACGACTACTCATGTCGCCATAAAGCGGATAGTTCGAAGAAAACATCTTGATATTTTTTCTTTTAAACTCTTCTTTGTATTTAAAAGCAGGTGCTCCCATAGGAACTCCTAAGACTTTTGCTTCATTACTTCGCGCAATAACACAGCCGTCGTTATTTGATAAAATAACGATGGGTTTATTTTCCCATTGAGGTTGAAAAACACGCTCACAGGAGGCATAAAAATTATTACAATCGACGAGTGCAAACATACCGTCTAAAGTAGCAAATTCTGAAATGTGTTTTTAGCTTTTTGAAAAAGTTATTTTTCTTTTATGAAGAGGGTTATTAATGATTTCTTTTTACTTCAATTCAATTTTTTGAGTAATTGTTATAAATGAGATAAAACAAAATAAATTTGTGTTAAATCCGCTTGATTTTTTCTTCAAAGACATAGGCTCTTAGGCTAAAAGTTGTAATTTCGTAATTGAATTTTACACAAGTCTCCATATAATGGATAAATATTCTTTTTTAAACGCAGCTCATGCAGGTTATTTTGCCCAAATGTATGATCAATACCTTCAGCAACCTGATAGCGTTGAACCTAGTTGGAGAGCTTTTTTTCAAGGCTTTGACTTTGGTGTGGAAAACAGTCAAGAAGGATTTAGTTCAGAAACTGAAACCGGAGTACCCGAGCACTTACAAAAAGAGTTTAAAGTAGTTCAACTTGTTGATGGCTACAGAAAACGAGGTCATTTGTTTACCAAAACAAACCCTGTGCGGGACAGAAGGACGTACAGTCCTAACTTATCAATAGAAAATTTTGGCTTATCTCATGCTGATCTTGGAGTTGTCTTCAATGCAGGAGATATTATGGGAATAGGACCCAGTACATTAGCCGATATTGTTGCTCATTTAGAACGTGTTTATTGCGAGTCTATTGGAGTTGAGTATATGTATATACGAAACCAAGAAAAATTAAATTGGATTCAACAACGCCTGCATGTAAACGATAACCATCCTAAATTTTCTCAAGAGCAGAAAAAACATATTTTAAAGAAATTGAATCAAGCAGTAAGTTTTGAAAATTTCTTGCATACCAAATATGTTGGTCAAAAACGATTTTCTCTTGAAGGAGGGGAGTCTCTAATTCCAGCGCTAGATGCTGTGGTAGAAGCAGCAGCTGATCACGGAGTAGAAGAATTTGTAATGGGAATGGCGCACCGGGGTCGATTGAATACCCTTACTAATATTTTCGGAAAATCAAGTAAAGATATTTTTAATGAATTTGATGGAAAAGATTACGAAGAAGTAGTTTTTGATGGTGATGTAAAATATCACTTGGGTTGGACTTCTAAGCGAACAACCGATACCGGTAAGAAAATAAACATGAACATCGCTCCAAACCCTTCACATCTTGAAACGGTAGGTGCTGTTGTTGAAGGAATTACTCGAGCAAAATTAGAAAACAGTTTTAACGGAGATACCAATAAAGTAGTCCCTATAATCGTCCATGGAGATGCAGCAATTGCTGGTCAAGGATTACCCTACGAAATTGTACAGATGGCAGGTCTTAAAGGCTATGGAACCGGTGGAACAATTCACATAGTTGTTAATAATCAAATTGGTTTTACAACAAACTATTTAGACGCTCGAACAAGTACTTATTGTACAGATGTAGCCAAAGTAACATTGTCACCAGTTTTACACGTAAACTCTGATGATGCAGAAGCGGTTGTTCATGCAACTCTTTTCGCTTTAGATTATAGAATGAAATTTGGAAGAGACGTTTTTATTGATCTTTTAGGATATCGTAAATACGGGCACAACGAAGGTGATGAACCTCGTTTTACACAACCACAATTATATAATGCAATTGCAAAGCATCAAAATCCAAGAGATATTTATGCTGCTCAATTAATTGCTCAAAACATCATTACCCAAGCCGACATTAAACAGTTGGAGATAGACTATAAAAATTCACTTGAAGTTGACCTTGAGGATTCCAGAAAAGTAGAAAAAACCATCATCACACCATTTATGGCTGATGAATGGGAAGGACTTTCTTTGGCAAAGGAAAGTAAAATGATGGATGTCGTAGATACTAAAGTATCAGAACGTGACTTGACAGAGATTGCTAAAACGATAACCACATTACCTAGCAATAAAAAGTTTTTAAGAAAAATAGAAAAATTAATCGGCGACAGAAAACGAATGTATTTTGAGTCTGATGCCATGGATTGGGCAATGGGAGAGCTTTTGGCATACGGAACCTTGCTAAAAGAAGGATTTGATGTTCGTCTTTCAGGCCAGGATGTAGAGCGAGGTACTTTTTCACATCGTCATGCGCTACTAATAGCCGAAGAATCTGAAGATGAAGTTATTTTATTAAATAAAATAAGCCCTAAAAATCAAGGGAAGTTTAGTATTTATAATTCTCTTTTATCAGAGTATGCAGTTTTAGGGTTTGATTACGGTTATGCAATGGCAAGTCCAAACGCATTGACAATTTGGGAAGCTCAGTTTGGGGATTTCAGTAATGGAGCTCAAATTGTAATCGATCAATATATAGCATCAGGAGAAGATAAATGGAAAACTCAAAACGGAATAGTAATGTTACTTCCTCATGGTTATGAAGGACAAGGAGCAGAGCATTCTTCTGGACGAATTGAACGATATTTACAGCTTTGCGCAAAAGACAATATGTTTGTTGCAAACTGCTCTACACCGGCAAATATGTTCCATATACTTCGTCGTCAGATGAAAACAGATTACCGTAAACCTCTGATAATTTTTACGCCAAAGAGTTTATTACGTCATCCCGATGTAGTTTCTTCTAAAAAAGACTTTACAGAAGGTAAATTTCAAACCCTTATTGAAGACAATTCAATAGCACCCAAAAACACAAAAACGTTAGTATTTTGTACTGGTAAATTTTATTACGATTTAGTAAAAGCAAGAAAAGAAGAAGGTCGAAACGATGTTGCAATTGTTCGCTTAGAGCAGTTGTTTCCATTACCAACCCAAGAAATCCGTAAAGTTTTAGAGCAATACAAGGATGTAAAAGACGTAGTTTGGGCGCAAGAAGAACCTCGTAATATGGGTGTTTGGTCGCATTTACTTTTACATTTACCAGAAGCAGTAAGCTTTAGGCCTGTAACCAGACGTTTTTATGCAGCACCAGCAGCAGGAAGCGCAACGCGATTCAATAAAAGACATCGCGAAGTCATCGATTATGTTTTTGATGATTCGAAGAATAATTTTATTAGAAATAAAAAAAATAACAGTACAAGATAAAAACCATTCCTATGATTTTAGAAATGAAAGTTCCTTCACCAGGAGAATCAATTACAGAAGTAGAAATTGCTCAGTGGCTAGTTGCTGAGGGAGATTATGTTGAAAAAGACCAACCCATTGCCGAGGTAGATTCGGATAAGGCAACCTTAGAACTTCCTGCAGAAGAAAGTGGAACAATTACTTTTAAAGCAGAAGAAGGCGATGCTGTTGGCGTAGGTCAAGTTGTTTGTTTTATTGACACCGAAGGAAAGCCAAGTGGTGATGCTCCAGTAAAAGCTTCTGATGCAGTTCAAGCACCAGCTGCTCCAGCTGAAAAAGAAGTTGTTACTCGAGCTACTTATGCTTCTGGTTCTGCTTCTCCAGCTGCTAAGAAAGTTTTGGCTGAAAAAGGAATTGATGCAAACGCAGTTGTTGGAAGTGGTCGCGATGGAAGAATTACAAAAGAAGATGCTGTTCAGGCGGTTCCATCAATGGGAACTCAGCCAGCAAACGGTGAACGAGATAATACACGAAAAAAACTATCCATGTTGCGTCGAAAAGTAGCTCAACGTTTAGTTGCTGCTAAAAATGAAACAGCCATGCTGACTACGTTTAACGAAGTTAATATGTCTCCAATTTTTGCGCTTCGTAATGAGTTTAAAGAAGAATTCAAGGCCAAGCATAATGTAGGATTAGGATTCATGAGTTTTTTCACAAGAGCGGTAGTTCGCGCGTTAAAACTATATCCAGATGTAAATTCAATGATCGATGGTGATTACCAAATCCAATATGATTTTTGCGATATAAGCGTAGCTGTTTCTGGACCTAAAGGACTTATGGTTCCTGTAGTTCGAAATGCAGAAAACTTATCATTCAAAGGAGTAGAAAACGAAATTAAGAGGCTTGCTATACGTGCTCGTGATGGTAAAATTACCGTAGATGAAATGACGGGAGGTACCTTTACAATCTCTAATGGAGGTGTATTTGGATCGATGCTTTCAACGCCAATAATTAACCCGCCTCAATCGGGTATTTTAGGAATGCACAACATCATTCAGCGTCCAATTGCTGTTGATGGAAAAGTAGAAATTCATCCGATGATGTACTTAGCACTTTCTTATGATCACAGAATAATCGACGGAAAAGAATCTGTAGGCTTCCTAGTGACTATTAAAGAAGCTTTAGAAGATCCAATTACTACGTTGATGGAAAATGACGTAAAGAAGGCACTAGACCTTTAAGAAGAGCTTTTTGCTCTTATAATCGATGATGGCGCTTGTTCTTTTAAGAAAATCGGCTCCAATTATGCCGTCTATCGTTTCGCTTCCTTGATCTGACAAGGAACTGTTTATGGCATGCATATCCAGTAAAAAGAATTTTAATTTTAGGATAAAACTTCCTTTGAAGCTGATGTTGCTTCTAGCAGTTGGTTTAGCTTCCAGTTTTTCGCTTCCTGCTCCGCTAAGTTGCAAGGTGCTTTTTTTTCCAATAAGTAAAAAATCATTTTCCTTGTCCAAACGTATGCAGCTGTTCGATGCTCCTGTGTCTAAAAGAAATAAGCCCTCAAAACCATTTACTTCAAGTTTAGTAACCAAATGTTGACTTTTTGTTTTCTTTAATCGAATGGAAATATATCCTGCTGTATCTAAAAATTTATTGAGCACTTTTTTATTTCAAAGATAGCGAAAGGAGTTTAGCTTGTTATACTTAATGAAATCCCTATTTTTGTAATATGCAATTGATAGACACACATACCCATCTCTATTCTGAAACTTTTGATGAAGATCGAGGTGCTATGATCCAGAGGGCTTTGTCCTGTGGAGTAACTGATTTTTTTATTCCTGCGATAGATTCTACCTACACCGAGCGGATGTTTGCTCTTGAAAAGAAATATCCTAACCGTATGCATTTAATGACAGGTGTTCATCCAACACACGTTAAAGAGAATTATAAAGAAGAACTGAATCATGTGGCTTCACTACTAAAAAAACGTTCTTTTTGCGCCCTTGGCGAGATTGGGATTGATTTGTATTGGGATAAAACATTTTTGAAAGAGCAGCAAGAAGCATTTGATCTTCAGATTCAGTGGGCAAAAGAACACAAACTACCTTTTGTAATTCATTGTCGTGATGCCTTTAATGAGGTTTTTGAAGTGCTCGATGGGCATGATTCAAAAGATTTAAGAGGGATTTTTCATTGCTTTACGGGAACGTTAGATCAAGCAAAACAAGCTCTATCCTATAATTTAAAATTAGGTATTGGTGGGGTTGTTACATTTAAGAATGGAAAAATAGATCAATTTTTAAATCAAATCCCTCTAAGTGAAATTGTATTAGAAACAGACGCTCCTTATTTGGCACCTGTACCTTTTCGAGGAAAGAGAAATGAAAGTTCATATATACAGGAGGTTGCAAGTAAAGTTGCTGAAGTATATAATCTACCTTTTGCCGAAATAGCGGCAGTAACATCTAAGAATGCGTTAGCAATCTTTAAATAAAATATATTTAGTAGGTTTAAATTTTTGGGTAAGGTATTTTTTTTGTTATTTCGAGCACTAAAATTTAATTTTAGAGAGGTGGCCGAGCGGTCGAAGGCGCATGCCTGGAAAGCATGTATACGTGCGAACGTATCGAGGGTTCGAATCCCTTCCTCTCTGCAAATAACTCTTGAAACCCTTACTATCAGTAGGGGTTTCTTTTTTAACGGATGGTTCAGCTAAAAGTTAGAGCTCTACAGCTGTTAAAGTATAGGTTATCGTTGGTGTTGGAGCATCTGGAATTGGGCTATCCTTTGAACAGGATAAAAGAATTAAAAAAAACAAGTATTGATAATCTTCTCATTAGTAACAGGAGTCTACTTAAATATATTGAATATATAATTAATGAGGTAAATGCTTTCTAAAAGCAACTATTCCTGAAGAGGATATAGACGTTATTGAATAAATAGAGGTCAAGTCGTAATGATGCTTTGTAGCCCTCACTTTGGCTGTTGCTTTCGGTGGGTGTTTTTTAATTTTAGAAGTATCTGAACTTACTGAAGAGTATATGCCTGTGGTTTAAACGAAAACGCCACTAAAGTTAATTAGTGACGTTTGTTTGCATAGAAAGACCTTCTATTTAATTGTCTTCAGATCTTGATCCTATTTGAGATGTTCCACTTCCGCTTGATATTGGAGAATAATGAGCTGTTTTTATAACCCATTTACCATTTTCTTTTATATAAGCTTCTGTTACTCTTGTCATATAGTGAGAGACAGCAGGGCTTCCCTTTGGTTTCATACTGCCTTCGCTATAAAACATAGCTATTGCAGCTTTTCCTTGAACAAGAGATATTACTTTGATATGTTTAGGTTGTAAACTAACGTAATCCCATTCATTTTTTCTGTTATTAGGATTTTGATCATAAATCATTAGCCCCCCTGTAGAATTAAATGCATAATGACCATTGTCTGACATAAGTCTAACATCAATGTTGCCCTTATTGTTTATTTCCCAATTACTTTGTATTAATTTTGTAATCTCTGTCTCATCTTTAGAATTATTTTGAGCAATAAGATTGGAGGTAATGAATAGAAGTAATAAGATTCCAATTTTTTTCATTTTATACTTATTTTTGATTAATAATACTCAAATATAACAAATCCCAGAACTTACTGAACAAACAATGGCAAGTCTTCACTTACTTCATTAGTAGTTTGTTTCATTCTTGGTAAAGTGTATTGTAATCCCAGAACTTAATGAAGATGATATGCCTGGGATTTAGTTTTATTCTTTTTTAAACCAAAGCATTATTCTGTTATTATTTGAAAATGTCAAATTTGAAAAACCAAAATTATTCCCTCGGTTGTTATTACTTAATGGAATATTTCCGTTAATGTCAAGTTCTATTCCAGATGTTACTTTTTCCAGGGTGAAACCATTATTCTGATATTCATTTATGAGATTGACAATAGAAGGGTTTTTGATTTTTTTTCTATTTATTTTTTCTCCACCATCATCAATCATTACAGACAATTCTTTAGAGCTTTGATTTACAATATCAACAATAACCCATTCTTGGGAATGTGCTTTTGGAATAAAGACAAAAAAGAAAAAGACAAATAAAATTATTTTCATAGTATAATCTGTTATATCCTCAAATATAAGAAACTCTACAGTATCTCTACTATGTGTTTTTCATCATAACCAGGAGTCAACTCAAATATATTGAATATATAATTAATGAAGTTAAAATTAAATTTACAACAGTTTCACTGTAAGTTAAAGTGAAATTAGCTGCATTGTACTGCAACTATATTTTCAGGGAAGTATTTCTGTCAGTTAATCCACAAACAAAGGCAAGTCTTTGACCTCATCTACTTCGTGTTTCAACTTAGGCAAAGTGTGTTGTAGGGCAGAACTTACTAAAGAGGATGTGCCTGTTATTGATTAAATAAAGGTCAAGTGGTATTGATGCTTTATAGCCCTCACTTTTGCAGTTGCTTTAGTGTTTTATTTACTAAGGACAAGTTCCCCAGATGGGTTTGTTATTGTTTGTAAGTGCAGAAGATATTGCAAAGCCAGTTTGTTCAGATGCAATTTTGTAACACACCAGCCTGATAAATCTTGATTAAAAATTTGGGCAAAGTAAAATATATAGCTCATTTCGTTTGCATTAGAAGTATTCCAACTACCAATATTTTGATTGAGTACTGTTGCACTTTTAAACATCTAATTTGTTTTAATATTTAGTTTTAGGAATAATCGATCCATGAGGATCAAGATTAGCATCTCCTAGAATTTCACGCATCCGATTAAAAAAAGAAGAATTTTCTATGTGTTCTATTTCTTCTGCAATTTCATGTACTTCATCTAATTCAAAATTCATTTTATTTACAAGATATAACTCAATTAAACGATGTTTTGAAATGATTTCAACTGCTTTTTTTTTCCCAGCATCTGTCAGTAAAATTTCTTTGTAAGGTTCGGTTTCAACAAAGCCCATTTTCACTAACTTTTTAATCATATTAGAAACTGTCGATTTACTGACTTTGAAATATTTGCTAAGAGCAGTAACTGAAATCTCATTATTTTTTTCTTCAAGCTTATAAAATGCCTTCAGGTAATTTTCTTTTTCTATAGTTTTTTTCATTATTATGTTTTGTAGTGCAAAACAATTGATTAGTTTTGCAGTGTAAAACTTTACTATGTTAGTTAGACTTTTATTAGCAGTCTGTTTCACTCAATTCATTTTCGCTCAAGAACAAATTGTGAAGGGAATTGTTCTTTTTGAGGGAATTCCGCTTGAGGGAGCTTCTGTTATTGTTAAAGATTTTAATTTTGGAACAATTACAGATGCTTCGGGAGCGTTCTCTTTATCACTATCAAATATAAAGAATCCTAAGATAACGATTTCATATCTTGGATATAAATCCTTTAACCTAAAAATAACTAAAATTAGTAATGACCTTGGGAATATTGAGTTAGTTTCCGATGATAAGCTTGACGAAGTTGTTATTTCAGGAACTCTAAAACCTGTTTCTAGACTTAAGAGTCCAGTTTCCGTTGAGGTTTATGCAGAAAGTTTTTTTAAAGCTAATCCAACTTCTTCTATTTTTGAAGCATTAGATATTATAAATGGTGTTCGACCACAGCTAAATTGTAATGTATGCAGTACAGGAGATATTCATATAAATGGTCAGGAGGGAAGCTACACGATGATCCTCATCGATGGTTTGCCAATTGTCAGTGGACTTTCATCAGTATATGGGCTTTCTGGGATTCCTCAATCTCTTATAGAGCGCATCGAAATTATTAAGGGTCCGGCCTCTACCTTATATGGTTCAGAAGCAATAGGGGGTGTTATTAACTTGATAACTAAAATCCCTGAAAATGCTTCCAGGTTTTCATTCGATTCTTTTACTTCAAATTGGGGAGATTTGAACCTAGATTTGGGTCATCAATACAGGCTTTCTAAAAAAATAAATGGCCTTCTTGGAGTTAATTATTTTAAATACTCCAATCCAGTAGATAATAATTCAGATGGGTTTACAGATCTAACGCTTCAGGATCGTATTTCTGTTTTTAATAAATTAAATATTGGAAAACGACTTTCGTTCGCAAGTCGATTTGTTTACGAGGATCGTTGGGGTGGAGAAATGAATTGGAATCCAACTTTCAGAGGTGGTGATTTGGTTTATGGTGAAAGTATTTATACCAGTAGAGTCGAGCTTTTCGGAACTTATAAATTTAATAATGAAATTTCTTTTCAGTTTAGCTTTAATGACCATAATCAAAATTCTGTTTATGGGACAACTCTTTTTAAGGCAGACCAGAGTATTGCATTTGGGCAATTTATTTGGAATCGAACAATCAAAAAACATGATCTCGTAATAGGAGCAGCTTATCGTTTCACTTTTTATGATGACAATACAACTGCAACATTTAATGAATTTTTAGGGATTAATAAAGAGGAGATTACCCAACTACCAGGAGTTTTTATTCAAGATGAAATTCAATTTAATGAACAGAATTCACTTCTTTTAGGGTTTCGATATGACTACAATTCTATTCATGGAACTATTTTTACACCTCGTTTAAATTACAAAATTAGCAACCAGGATCTTTCTTCAATACTTCGAATTAGCATTGGATCTGGTTATAGAATAGCTCAAATTTTTACAGAGGATCATGCTGCTTTAACTGGAGCTAGGGATGTTGTCTTCTTAAATGATTTAGACCCAGAAACGTCATGGAACATAAATCTAAATTATGTTTATAAAATGTATTTGAAACAAGGTCATATTTTGAATTTTGATGCCAGTATTTTCAGAACGGATTTTTCAAATAAAATACTCCCTAATTACGACACAGATCCTAATTTGATTATTTTTGACAATCTAAGTGGGAAATCAGTCACTCAAGGTATTTCTTTAAATTTCAATTCTGTTTTTCAAAATGGCTTAAGAATTAGCCTAGGAGCAACTTACATAGATTCTTATATTGACTCAAAAGGTTTGAAAACAATACCTTATTTAACTGAGAAATTTCAAGGTGTCTGGAATATTAAATATGAATTTCAAAAATCAAATATTACATTAGATTTTACGGGTACCATAACTGGTCCATTAAAACTTCCTCTTTTAGGTGATTTGGATCCTAGAAGTCAATTTTCACCCACATTTAATATTATTAATTTACAATTGACTAAAGAATGGAATAATAGTTATGAGCTTTATGGAGGGGTTAAAAACATTTTGAACTTTACTCCTGCAGATAATAGTATTGCTCGTGCATTCGATCCTTTTGATCGAGAAGTTAAATTCGATACATCCGGAGCCGCACAAGTAAGTCCAGGAAATCCATACGCTTTAACTTTTGACCCAAGCTATGTGTATGCATCAAATCAAGGCTCTCGTTTTTTTATAGGATTTCGTTATTACTTGAACTAAGGTTCTACGATGTCTTCAATTTATTAATAATTGTTTTTTCCCAAATTAGATAATCAGTTTCAGATTGATTATTTATTTTAAAAAGTGGAGTTAACTCATTAAAATTTAAGTTTTTCTTAAAAAGTGTTTCTAGGGTAATTGCAAACTGACAGTATTTTGGGTAGCTCTTGGATCCAAAGCCTAGAATAGAATAATCAATGAGATATGGTTGGACTAAATCAGCAAAGAGTCTTTCAAAATCATTTGCATTGAAAGGAGCTTCTCCATCACCATAAGTGGATGTGAGGACAAGAAGTTTTTTTGCTTTTGGAAAAACACAATAATTATTAAGAGTTGTTAGACCAACAGAATGTTTTTCTCGCCTTAAAGCTTTTGTTAGTTTTTTTGCGAACTCAAAGGAATTACCTGTTTCTGAACCATAGAGGATGATTATGTGTGCTTCTTTGTTATTGTTGCTGTTTGGAGTTAATAAATTCCAACTTGTTTTTGAGGAAATTTTTAATCCAGAGATCACAAAAAAGATAAGAGCTAAAGAAGAAAGTGTAAGGATAAGTGCAATAAAAACATTAGATTCTCCTGTATGAATATAATAACTCCAGTTTTTTAAGATCTGATGAACATGGAAGATCTCTTCATCTACAAGACTAAAATCTCCTTGTCGTATACTTACTTTTCGGTCCTTTAATTCAATTGTATAGATATCATTTTTCAAGTTGGAAAAAGGATAAGAGACTCGCTTAATGTCGCTAAGATAAAGCGTGTTTAAATTGAGTTTTTTTTCACCGGTTTCATATTTTTTTATATTGGGTGCCTTTTTACTAAAAGCATCAAATCTTTCGATCACTAGATAAGCTCCGCTAATTCCTATGATTACTAGAGGAATAAAGAACCATTTACCAAGAGTTATATGAAATTTCCGATATTTATTATTTTCTTTTAGAGGAAGGAAAAAATGCATTACACCTCCTAGTCTTTTAACTAATAAAATCACTCCAGTTATACTCAAAAGAACTAATAAAAACGCAACTATACCTACAAGTATTCTTCCTGTATTTTTCAGAAATAAAGAACGATGCAGACTTCGTACTTGATTAAAAAAGGGATTACTAGGCGAAACGTTTTTGATTTTTATACCTGTTTTTGGGTCCACATAAAAGGTCTCGAAACCATTAGAGGTAATTCCTTGTACGATAACAAACTTTTTTTCTGTGACAACTATTTCATAAACATCTTCAAACCGATCTTCAAGAGCCTCCATAGTTTTTTTTAAGGACTGACTTTCTAGAGAATAAATAGCCTGAGGCTTTGTTTGATCAATCAGAGCTTCTATCCCCAGGATTACTCCACTAATTGATGCTATAATCAAAAATAGAGAAATGCTTATGGCCAGTAAAAAATGGGTGTTACGCCATATTCTTGAAATCATTTATCTACAGCGCTAAATTGTATTTTATTAATAAAACCTTCTCCTTGATAGATTTTTTTTAAGTTTTCAGGATTCAAATTAATGATGATATCATTAACATAATATCCCTTGTCTTCTACAGCAGTTTCAATCCGAAGATTGTAATTGCTGTTAAAAAGATTTTTTGGAATCTTAAATTGAAACACTCTTCTTTCGCCTCCCGAAATGGTTGGTCCAGAAATAGCATCTACTAATGGGTAAAAGTCTTTATCTAAAAACAGATTATTTTCTCTAAGGTTTCTCCAAAATGATTTCATCTCAGAAAACCAACTTTTATCATCTCCAAACACATAAACTGTTTTTATATATTTTTCCGATTTGTCAATTACTGAAACGGCAATATAAGCTCCTTCTCCTCTGTAATTGACAATCTCTAGCATACATTTGACCTCTACATATTCCTCCACAGAAGAGTTTAATAAAAGAAAATATAGCAATAAAAAACTAAAAAATGTTTTCATTAAGCAAAAATTGATTGGTGATTTAGTATTAAGTTAGAATAAAGCGGGATTGATATAATTCTATTTGTATTTTACAGTAAATTAAGTGTTCTTCCTATCAAAAATAACATTATTTTTATATAACATTCTAAATCATTTAATGTAAAATGAGTATTCTTAAAAATTACATGATTTTTTTTTCAATGTTTGAAGCACTTCTTTAAAAAGAAACACTTCAAAGAGCTTGAATTTGATTAATATGTTCTAGATCAATATACTGTAAAAAACTCCAATTACTTTTTATTAAGAATCATTTTTTGTTTAACATGAGGTGATTAAAATTTATATTGTGTACTTAAATAAAAGTTTCTTCCAGGAGAGGGGATAATCCCAGGACCGGGATATCCAGTAGCTCTACGAGTAAAATAAGCTTCGTTTAAAGTATTATTAACACCAAATTCTAGCTTAAATTTATTAAGCTTAAATGCTCCTGATAAGTCAACTAGTTTATATGCAGGAATTACTCCAATTACTCCGCTCAGATTTCCTTCGACTGCATTTGAAGAATCTGTAAATTGTTCTGAGACATAGCTGAATTGCATGTTTAAGGTTAAGTTTTTATAACCATATCTTAAGCCAAATTTCAAGTTGTCTTTAGGGACAAACTCAACCTTTTTACCTTTAATTCCTTGAATATCAGAATTAGAATACTTAGTTTCAATGAATGAATAATTAATAAAGCTATTTAGAGAATATTTTTTGAGATTCATCTTGAATAATTCACCAATATTAAGGTCAATTAAAGATTCTAAACCACTCAAATTGGCATCTCCTACATTTCCTCTTTCACTTTTTACACTACCATCCTTGAAGGCTTTTTGAATAAACCCAATTCTGTTTTGATACGATAGGTGAAAAAAATTAAGATCAAATGACATCATTTTTTTTATTTTTCCGCGTATACCCAAATCAATTGTATAACCTTTTTCGTCGGTAATATTCGGGTTAATCGAAAAGGCTGGATTTATTATGCTAATATCTGCAAAGGTTACTGAACGATAATTTTGTGAAATATTCGAATAATACTCAAGAGGATGCGAAGCTTTATAACTCAATCCAAGTCCTAAAAGAACAAATGATCTTCGACGAGATTCTATTGAGTTTAAGGTTTCATTTAAAATAACATTACCTGCCGCATCTGAATTAATTCTTTGATAATTACCCTCTGTTGCTGTTAATATATTTTCATATCGTAATCCAGGTGTAACCGACATCCTTTTATTTATATAAAAAATATTTTCTGAAAATATGGATATATTTTCATTGGGATAGGTATAGTTTGATTGCTGACTATAACTAGGATATTCTTCGTTATAAAAAGAAAAATCAGCTTCATTTGATGCTGAACCAGGTCCTTGGGCAGAGGTGTTTTTAGCACTGTAGTACTTTCCGCCCAAAAGGAACACAGCTTTTTTATTTCCAAGGATATATTTTTTTAGCCATCTAGCCTCTATGCCGAAGTTGTTAAAGTCTCCTTTGATAAGATCACGTTCTTCATATGGATCAACCTGACTAACACGATTTGATCTAAATCCAATAGCATTTCGTTGTGCATTTAAACCAAAGAAATTGACACTTATATTCGAATTATCTGAAAGTGCATGTTCAAATTTAATATTATAAAGAAACCAATAGAGTCCAAACCAATTTCGCTCGCGATTACTTTGATAAGGGTTTTCATTAAAAAGATCATCGGTTAGCCCTCCCGCTTGTTGAGCTAAATAGTCTAGGTAAGTGACTTCAGCACTTAATATGGTTTTTTCAGAAAAGTCATAGCTTATTTTGGCAAATACATTAGATGAATTAAATTCTGAATTGGGTCTAAATCCATTTCCTTTTTTAATATTTACATGTCCTATATATCGCCATTTACCTATACGTCCACTTAATTGAGTGAAATTTGTATATAGACTATTAGTTCCTATTGTGTTCCTTATAACACCTGTTATAGGCCGATAGGTAGATGCATCTTTAAGTTTGAAATTTACTAAGCCTCCAAATTGAGTACCATATTGTAAAGATGCAGCCCCACGAATAATTTGAATCTCCTCAATTGCTTCCGCGGGTGGAGTATAATAACTTTCAGGATAACCTAGGACATCTGCGCTGATGTCGTATCCGTTTTGACGAGTATTGAAGTTTGATGTTCTATTTGGATCTAATCCTCTACCACCTATATGTAACTGTAATCCAGCATCATCATTTTGATAAATATTTAGTCCAGGAATCTGATTAAAAATTTGTCGAGCATTATTAGCGGCCAAATTTGCCATTGATTGCTCGATTATAATTACTTCTGTTTTTTTACCGGCATAGATCGCTGTATTTTCAAAGTCACGCATTCTTTTTAAAGCAAATACTTCTTTCTTTTTTGCACTTAGAATAACTTCGTTTAATTCTTCTACCTGCCTAGGTAAAACTAAATTAAATTTATTAACCTCACTAAGATCAATTTCTTTTTCAACAACGGAATAGCCTTCAGCGATGAATATATAAGTATTTTTTTGAACTCTATTTTCAAGTATAAAAATTTCACCTTCATATACTTCATTAACAAACCCTGTTGCTTTGTCATAAATTTTTATGGAAGGCTTCAAGTTATTTTCGCCCTCAAGGTTAATAATGCATTCAAGGCGATATTGTGCAAAACTAATTGTACTAATTGTAAAAAACAAGAAACTATAAACCGTGTATTTCATCTTTTAAAGGGAGAACCCATTTTTTGTGTTTAAATGATTCTATTTCTTGATTAAGGTCAGTGCTAGGGTCAATAAAACGTTCGCTGGGACGTCCATTTAATGCAACAAAACTGTCTGCAAAGACTTGAATGTTTTGGTGACCTTGCTTTTCAAAATGATTTGCTAGATAGTGAGCATATTCGAGAATAAAGTCAGGTTGAAAACTCATTTGTCGTTCTTGGAACGGTGTCAAAAAATCAGCATTATCTACATAAAAAGTTTTTTGGTTAATACTATCTTTTATTTTAAAAGTTGTATATCCTTTTTTTTCCATGAGCATAACCCGCCATGAAAAACGATAGCCTTGTTCGTTCCAAAATAACTCTCCCGGGTAAGCTAAATATCTGAAGGGTAAAAAAATCTGAATAATAAAGAAACTAATAAATAGAGGAAGAATATATTGCTTAGGCTTAAATAAAACATTTGCTTTTGATGTTGTCAACTTAAGTTTTAAAAAGTTAAATTTTTGACTAAATTTAGCTGCAAATTTTCTAAGAAATTCTAATTGGTTTTTATGCCATTGAACATCTAAAAATATTGTTGCTCCAAAAATCATTATGTAGGGAAACATTCCTATTGAAGGAAAAAAAATTTTAGTCATTATGTGAAATAATATCACGAAAACAAAAGCAATACTTCGTGTTTTTGGGTAAAGAAGAAAAAATGGAATAAAAACATCATAAAGCATACCTGACCAACTAGCTGCATAGTGAACCCATCTATATTTTAAAATTTCACCGATTAATGGAATATCATATTTAGAAGTTAGCCAAAGTGAAAGTGGTTGTGCCTCTAGCAGCCAATCTGAATTAATTTTTGCCAGACCTGCGTAAAAATACACAATACACAAAAATAATTTGATCCCATCAACCATCCAAGACGGAATGGCATCAATTGATTTTTCCTTTTGTATGGCATCTATAGAAAAATAATGAGCAGCTGGTAAAAAACAAAGTAAAAATGCAATGCAGCTTGTAAAATAATAATGATTTAAGTAGGTAGTTTTATCGATGAGCTCTGAATATGTGATGAGTAAGAAAAATAGTATAATAGATAATCTATAGCGATAACCTAAAATAATCCCAACTACAGCTATTATACAAGAAGAATATAGTAAATACGTGTAATTTCCTAGACCTTTTACCCATGAAAAACCATAATATTTGAAGTGAAAATCTGGCTCAATATATAGTGAGTAAATCCAACCATTTGTCCAAAAACGTATTAATGCTACTAACATCAGTAAACCAAAAACTATCCTAAAAACAGCTAGTGGTGCTGGATGAACTTTAGATTTAGTTAGATAACTTTTTAACAATTTTTCATTTTTTTATGGCATTAAGGAGAAATTAATCACCGTCCGCATCGGCATAATCAACACTAACATTTAACTTTTGGAGCATATCGACTTTTAATAGAATAACAGTACTTTGAATTGCATCATAGGTTAGAAGCATTTCATGGTTATTTTCTTCGATCTGGATTTTGAAATTCGTATTCAGTTTATTGATCTTATTTTTCCCAGCTTGTAATTGATTGTTTATTCGCGCACTGAGTTTATCTGAAACATCAGATTCAATAAAGTCTAAATAGTTTTTTATACTAAGACCAGTTTTGTTTGGATCACCAAAAGCAATACCGTTAAAGAAATTTTCTATTGCAGTTGTTGCTTCGAGAGCAAGAATTTGCGAGTACATTTCTCCATTATAGGCTTCTATTCGGTCGGGTAGTGGTCCCCCCGAAAAAACTCCTGCTGGAATTCCAAATTTATTAGCGCGATAACCTTTTTCAAAGTAAAAGACAAAATCATTAAGCATAATATTGATACTAGAAGTGGCAGTATTTTCCGTAGACTCAACAAAGCTATCACGATAGCTTCCTTCCCAATTTGATTTCACTGAAATTGTTAGCTCAATCATTTTTGAGGTTATTGCTAACATATAAGTGTCGTAGTTTTGGCTAGAATCAGAATATTTAGCGATAATCTCATCATCATCCTGAGCAATCCCAAATAATAAATAATCAAATGCGTTAAATCCTTGAGAAGCAAAGTTGACCGAATCATCTAAATCAAAATCAAGGTTACTAATGTTATTCTCTATTTTCTCCACATTGGCTGGAAAGATATTCATCCGATTTTTAAAATAGATTTCCTCAGCAACTCCTATGTCGAACATCTCTATATGTTGCCATTTTTTATAGGTTGTTAGCCATTGATCACGTAATTGAGTTAAGGTACTCGGATTTGGATTAGATGTAAAACTCGATGCATATTCATTTAAAGAGTTTAATTCAACATAAAAACTATTTATCGACGGTATTATGATGTTATCTGCCCAAAAGGTCAACATACTTAAGCGATCGAATTCAGTTTGTTGTTCCTCAATATTTAATCCTGTTTCTTCAATTACATCGTTAGTGTCTGAATCACTTGTGCAATTGAGCAAGATCAGTGAAAGTAATATAACTTTTATACTTATCAAATTTTTCATATTATTTTCACATTTATTAACCTAAAAATGGCAAGGATTAACTTGCCATTTCAAGGGTGTTGTTTTTTTAATTATTCACTCAAACCAGTTGATTGCTGCAATTGATCTGCCATAGTCGTCAGTTCTGCAGGAGTTCTATCCCAGAATCCACCATCGCCTGCAGAAAGACTACTAAGGTGCTCATTTACTTCTGCGTGGGTGAGGTAAGGCTGCCCGTCAGCTGCTTTAGTATATTGTAATCCTAATATAAATCCATAAGCTTCAGCAATTGCGTGCAGTGCATCTGCCCATTCTCCTTTTTCAATTTTTCCAGCAGCTGATCTCAGATAGTATTGAGATTTATAGCCAATTACCTTAGAAAGTTCTACTCCAATAATATTAGCTTGCCGATCACGTTCTTCATAATCCTTTGCAACTATAGCTGCTCTTCCAGCTGAAAATGCATCATAAATACGTTTAGTGATTCCGACTTCTTTCTCTTGACCGTTAATCTTATTAAGGTAATAATTTAAATTAGCACCATCGCGTCCTATTGAAGCGTCTCCTAGTCCTGGAGCATATTGATTATCTAGTCCTTGTAAATAACCAAATCCTTCATCCCAATAGTGTTCCATTTTGGTTATATAGGGTACTGCTGATCCATCAGTTGGATAATGATATATATCATCATCGTTATCTTGTTTTGCACCATCTAGTTTAGTGAAAGAAAGATATGTATTAATAATTTGATCAACTTGCAAGGCACCTATTAATCCTTTTGATAAAATCTGATTTAATTCAAAACCTTTAGCATTAACTTTAACCGTTCGAGATCCATCAGCTTCGGTATAAGAACCTGCAATAGTTCGGGTTGCAGTAATACTATTATTAACGGCCGGAGCTACAATTGTAGTAAATTCTGTTATCCATTCATCAAAAAGAGGTTTTACGGTGGCTGATCCTGAAGTTCCTACTTTGTTACCTATTTTTTTTCCAGAAGAATTCAGAGATTCGTCACTAAATCCAGTTCCATTATTGAACATATTGTCAACGTTAGTTTTAGTTGATGCTTGATCATTCATAGCACTTTTAACTGCCGTAGCCATTTTTAATCGTGCTGATTGTCCTGTATAGTAAACAGTTGAAACGCCATTTCGTGTAAAAGAGTATTCTTCCGGGGGTGTAACCACATTAACCGTTTGAGTAACAGTCTGTGTTACTATCTTTTCTACTATTGTTTCTACCGGAACCTCTACATCTCTGTATTCAATTTCAGTTTTAGTACAACTTGCTAAAAGTATAATACTAAGTAATAATGTCATTTTTTTCATCTTTCGTTATTTATAATTAGTCTAAATTAAAATTATTTTCATGCAAATATAATAAACCGGATTTAAATCCCAAAATTTATTTAGACTAAATATAAATAAGCTTTTTTTACTCGTCAAATTTATCTATTTTTTGTTTAAAACCAAAGTAAAAACTTATAATAATTCTTCATTTTTTTTAAAACTATAAATACTATTTAATTAAATCAAACCTTTTATTTTCGATTTAGGTATTTGATTTATTTTTAAAAAATTACCAATGAAAATAAACTAATTATCAATAAGTTTTAGTGAAATACTTTCAATTATCTTTATAATACTAATTACATAATTCACATAAATTTTAATTATTGAAAGATTCATATAAAACCATAGAAGAAAGATCAAAAGAAACCCTGATTAAAGATAAAAACAGTAAGTTTTATGGATACGCTTTTCCGGTTTTAAATGAAAGTGATGTTAAACTTGCAATAGATAACTTAAAGAAAAAACACCATACAGCGCGTCATTTTTGTTATTCTTGGCAGCTTGGAACAGAAACTATCCGTTTTAGAGCAAATGATGATGGAGAACCAAACAATTCGGCAGGAATGCCAATTTATGGTCAAATTCAGGCGTTTGATGTTACCAATATATTAATAGTTTCTGTGCGTTATTTTGGAGGAACAAAATTAGGAGTTGGTGGATTGATTCAGGCATATAAAAATTCGGCTCAAATTACTTTAGAGGCATCAATAATTATTGAAAAAACAATTGACGTGGTTTATGCGTTATACTTTGAATATGACTTGATGAACAAAGTCATGCGGGTTGTAAAAGAAAATAACTTAAAAATTACAGACCAGAAATTAGAATTAAATTGCAAGTTTCATGTTTCTGTTAGAAAAAAAGAAGCAAAGAATATTTTTAAAATTTTTGACAACATCTTCAAGCTGAGTATCAAAAAGCTAGTCTGATTTTTTATTGGTAGAATAATTAGTGGCGATCTGATCCAATACATTAAGAAAAACGCTAAAATCTTTTTTAGATATGTGTTGGACTCCAGTTTTACGTAGTCCGACTACAATTGGTAACACATGCTCTAACAGGTTCAATCCTGATTTGGTCAATCGCAAAAAGTATTCTTTTTTATTCCCACTCAATTTAAAACGTTCAACATAATTTTTCTCCATCAACCCCTTAATTACCCTAGACGTGGTTGCACGATTCCTGAAGTTTAGTTGTGCAATTTTAGACTGATAAGCTTCTTCCCCCAAATCGTGAATGTAGTATACAATTGCCCATTGCTCCACGGTTAGGTTAATTTTGTTTTTTTTAAAGGCAAGAAGGTAAGCTTCTTGAACCTGTTTTAAGGTTATATCGATTTGATACCCGTAGCCTTGCGTTTTATCCATTACTTAAACATTGTTAACAAAGATAGTGTTTGATTTATTGAAATGTGGAATATAATTCTTAATATTGTTGTTAATGCAACAATAATTCATATAATGATAAAATCAAACCAAGAACAAAAAGTTGACTTTCTACCCTTATTAGGAACGGACTACGTCGAGATTTACGTAAGTAATGCAAGACAAGCAGCTTATTTTTATAAAACAGCATTTGGATTCCAATCGCTAGCTTTTGCTGGTTTAGAGACAGGAATTAAGGATCGGGAGAGTTACGTAGTGGTTCAAGATAAAATACGCATAGTATTAACCTCGTCACTTCAAAGTGAATCACTCATAGGTGATCATGTTCAGAAACATGGCGACGGAGTCAAGACGGTTGCCTTTTGGGTTGACGATTCTACTGAAGCTTATCATAAAACAATTGAAAAAGGAGCAGTTTCTTATATGGAACCAAAAACTGAGGAAGATGCGCATGGATCTGTTGTGATTTCAGGGATTCGTACATTTGGTGAAACAGTTCATATGTTTGTAGAGAGAAAAAATTATTCTGGAACCTTTTTACCCGGTTTTATGCCTTGGGTTACACCTGAATTTAACCCAGAACCGATTGGGCTAAAGTACATTGACCACATGGTTGGAAATGTAGGTTGGGGTAAAATGGATCAATGGGTGAATTTCTATGCCAATGTTTTAGGCTTCTCTCAAATTCTTTCTTTTGATGATAAAGATATTTCTACAGAGTTTACTGCCTTGATGAGTAAAGTAATGAGTAATGGAAATGGTAGGGTTAAATTCCCAATCAATGAGCCTGCAAAGGGTAAGAAAAAATCTCAGGTAGAAGAATATTTAGATTTTTATGAAGGCGAGGGCATTCAACATGTTGCTTTAGCTACCGGTGATATTGTCGAAACCATTCGTCAATTAAAAACTAGAGGAATTGAATTTCTTAAAGTTCCAGACAGCTATTATGATTCACTAAAAGATCGGGTAGGGGATATTGATGAGTCAATACCTAGACTTAAAGAGCTTGGAATATTAGTGGATCGAGACGACGAGGGTTACCTTTTGCAATTATTCACCAAACCTATGCAACCCCGACCCACTATGTTTTTTGAAATCATTCAAAGAAAGGGTGCGACTTCTTTTGGGAAAGGTAATTTTAAAGCCCTCTTTGAGTCGATAGAGAAAGAACAAGAGTTAAGAGGAACTTTAGTATAAAAAATAAGAATTATGCCACATTATCATTCTTTAGGAAAAATACCCCCAAAGCGCCATACACAGTTCAAGAAAACGGACGGTAGTTTATATTCGGAACAACATCTTGGAACAATAGGTTTTAGCGGTATGTATTCAAACGCATATCATTTAGATCCGCCTACAACTGTTAAAAAAATATTGAACCAATATAGTATTGCTCCCAAGATTGCCAAACCAAATAACATACAATCATATAAATTATTTGGGTTTAAAGTGAAGCCGAAGAAAGATTTTTTGGACAGCAGAACTATCGTATTAACCAATTCCGATTGTTCAATAGCTTTGGCTGCTCCAAAGGATTCAATGAAAACATATTTTTACAAGAACACAGATGCTGATGAAGTAATCTTTGTTCATAAAGGGTCCGGTGTTTTAAGATCTTTTTTAGGTAACCTTAAATTCAAACAAGGCGATTATTTAATAATTCCTAGAGGCACTATCTATCAAATGGATTTTGATACAGAAGAAAATAGATTGCTGATTACAGAATCTTTCAGTCCCGTATATATCCCCAAGCGTTACCTTAATAAGTTTGGACAATTAATGGAACACGCTCCTTTTTGTGAACGTGATATCCGCTTGCCTGATATTTTGGAAACCCATGGAGATCAGGGTGAGTTTTTATTGAAAGTAAAAAAGAAAAACGAAATAATCGAGATGGTATATGCACATCACCCTTTTAATGTAGTTGGGTATGATGGGTTCTATTATCCTTGGGCATTTTCAATTCACGATTTTGAACCGATAACAGGAAGAATTCACCAACCTCCACCAGCACATCAAACCTTTGAATCGAATGGTTTTGTCATTTGCAGTTTTGTTCCTAGAATGTACGACTATCATCCAGATGCAATTCCTGCACCATACAATCACAGTAATATAGATAGCGATGAAGTACTGTATTATGTCGATGGAATTTTCATGAGTAGAAAAGGAGTAGAGCCTGGACAAATATCCTTGCATCCTGCCGGTATTCCTCATGGTCCACACCCCGGAGCGGTAGAAGCAAGTATCGGTAAGAAAAGCACCAACGAATTGGCTGTTATGATCGATACCTTTAAACCCCTTCAAGTCACAAAAGCTGCATTGAAAATTGCAGATGAAAACTATTATCAATCTTGGTTAAAAAAACAAAACCCATGATAGAACCAAAAAACTGTTGGATTGAGGTTTTAAAAGACTCAGATTTTTCTATTTACAACATTCCTTTTGGAATTTTTTCGACACCTACGAAATCCAAGCGTATTGGGATAGCTATAGGGTCTCAAGTTTTGGATTTAGAAGCTGCATATCAATCTGGAATTTTTGATTGTTTTATGGATAAAAAAGCTTTTATAGTTTCTGTTTTCAGAAACTCTTACTTAAATAATTTTATTTCTTTAGGAAAAAAAATTACTTCTAAGTTGAGAATTAAAATTCAAGAAGAGCTGTGTGACCCTGATTCTAAAATTAACCACCCCAAGTTTTTCGAAGCTTTAAACGATGTTCAGATGCATATCCCGGTTCAGGTAGGAGACTATACTGATTTTTATTCTAGTATTGAACATGCAACCAATGTGGGGAGTTTATTCCGAGATCCAGAGAATGCCTTATTGCCGAATTGGAAACACATGCCCGTTGCATATCATGGTAGAGCGTCTTCTATTATAGGAACTGAAATTCCCATTCATCGACCTAAAGGGCAAACGAAAGCTCCAACAATGGATGCGCCTATTTTCGGACCTTCAAAACGTTTGGATTTTGAATTAGAGATGGGATATATTATTGGTTCTCAAACCGAATTAGGATATAGTGTATCTTCGGAGGAAGCCGAAAATTATATTTTCGGAAAGGTTATTTTTAATGACTGGTCAGCTCGTGATATACAACAATGGGAATATGTTCCATTAGGTCCTTTTTTAGGTAAAAACTTTGCTTCATCAGTTTCCCCATGGGTGGTTACAATGGAGGCATTGGAGCCTTTTAGAACATCCGGCCCAAATCAGGATACTGCTGTATTGCCGCATCTAAAAGCCGTAGGTCTTAGAAATTATGATATTGCTTTGGAAGTAAGTATACAACCTCAAGATTCGGTTGAGTCTATAATTTGTAATTCCAATTTCAAATTTATGTACTGGAATATGGCACAACAAATAGCTCATCATACGAGTAATGGCTGCAACCTTAATGTTGGAGATCTTTTTGCTTCCGGAACAATTAGCGGTTCAACTCAAGAATCCTATGGTTCCTTATTGGAAATAAGTAAAGCAGGAAAAACACCACATGAATTGGCATCAGGGCATATAAGGTCTTTCATTGAGGATTATGACACCATTCGGATGCGAGCTTACTGTATTAAAGGAGGCCTTAGGGTTGGTTTTGGAAGCGTAAGCACACAAATTTTACCTGTATTATAATATGAAAACACATACATTCAACGTAGATGAAATAGAGGGACAAATGTTAAATCAATTATTGATTTCAGCAGTATCCCCGCGCCCCATTGCCTTAGTTTCAAGTATTGATGATAGTGGAAAAGTAAACCTTAGTCCATTTAGCTTTTTCAATATTTTCAGTTTTAATCCTCCGATATTAATATTCTCTCCATCTAGAAGAAGTAGAGACAATACCACCAAGCACACCTACGAAAATGTACTTCAGGTTCCACAAGTTTCCATAAGTATTGTAAACTACGCCATGGGTCATCAGATTGCTTTAGCAAGTAATCGCTTTCCTAAAGAAGTTAATGAATTTGAAAAAGCTGGCCTAACTCCAATAAAAAGTAATGTTGTAGCCCCTCCTTATGTTGGTGAAGCACCTGTATCTTTTGAATGTATTGTTGATCAGGTTTTGTCTTTAGGCAATGAAGCTGGTTCTGGAAATCTTGTAATTTCAAAAATCGTGAAGATACACATCAACGATAGTTGTTATTGCAACGATAATTTAGTGGATTTAGAAAAGTTAGATTTAATTGGTCGCATGGGAGGCTCATATTATTGTTCCACTCGTTCTGAATCTAGATTTGAAATAAAAAATCCAGAAACTCCTATTGGAATCGGATTTGATCAATTGCCAAAACACGCACTAGGAAGTGATGTTTTAACAGGAAATATACTAGGAAAATTAGCTTCTATAGCTCAAGTTCCTTCTCAAGAAAGTTTGGAAATATGCCGAGCAAACCCTGAAATTGAAATTATATTTGAGCAAAAAGAGTTGGAAGAAAAAATAAACCTTCTGCATCATAAAATTAAAGATCTTATAAAAAAAGAACAGTTTGAAGAGGCCTTATGCTGTCTTTTTTTAATTCAGTAATATTGTATTTCAATGGAAGGGATTGATTTTAATTCGAATACAATAATTAAGCGCTTACCCAAGCATTTAAGGCAATGGGTTGTCCTTCAAAATTATGACCACTATACCCCACAAAATCAAGCGGTATGGAGGTATGTTATGCGTAAGAGTGTTCATTTTTTATCACAGTTTGCACATCCTTCATATATAGAAGGTTTGGCTAAAGCTGGAATTTCAATGGATGAAATTCCGCGCATGCAAGGGATGAATCGTATATTAAAGGATATTGGCTGGGCAGCAGTAGCGGTTGATGGTTTTATTCCGCCAAATGCTTTTATGGAATTTCAATCCTATAATGTTCTGGTTATTACCTTAGACATTAGAACCATTCAGCATATTTTATATACGCCTGCACCAGACATTATTCACGAAGCCTCAGGTCATGCACCTATAATTTCAAATCCAGAATATGCAGAATATCTAAGAAGATTTGGCGAATTAGGCGCTAAGGCTATTTCTTCGATTAAAGATCAAGAACTCTTTGATGCCATCAGACATCTTTCTATTTTAAAAGAAAACCCCAACAGTACTGAAAAAAAAACAATACAGGCAGAACAAAAAGTCCAGCTTTGTAACGATCAAATGGGACCTCCTAGTGAGATGTCTCGTTTGAGAAATTTACACTGGTGGACTGTTGAGTATGGGCTAATAGGCTCCTTAAAAGATCCCAAAATTTATGGAGCAGGCCTATTGTCTTCAATTGGGGAGAGCAAGTGGTGCATGAGCGATAAGGTCCTTAAAACGCCTTATTCTCTTTCTGCTGCTGATGTGAGTTTCGACATTACAAAACCACAAGAGCAATTATTTGTAACCCCTAACTTTACTTATTTGACTAAGGTGTTAGAGAAGTTTGCTGATAAGATGGCCTTAAGAAAAGGAGGAGTTTATGGAATTAAAAAACTTATAGACTCTCAAGGACTAGGAACAATCAAATTATCAACAGGAATTCAAGTTTCTGCAATTTTTGACATCCTTATAGAAGGGGAAAATGAAAATCCTATATACTTTAAAACTAAAGGACCTACGGCATTGTCTTTTAGAAATAAAGAACTTTTAGGTCATGGAAAAATCAAACACCCACAAGGTTTTGGCTCACCAGTTGGAAAATTAAAGGGAGTTAAGCTGGCTATAGAAGAGATGACTCCCAAAGACTTGGAATATTTTGGTATTATCGAAGGTCAAACGGTTTCTTTATATTTTGAAAGTGGAGTTAATGTTGTAGGAGAAATAATAACTGGTAAAAGGAATCTCCAGGGAAAGATTATTTTAATATCTTTTAAAAATTGTACAGTAACCTATAAGAATAAAAAATTATTTTTACCCCAATGGGGTACTTATGACATGGTTGTAGGGGAGCATGTTGTTTCAGCTTTTGCTGGAGTTGCAGACCCAGAGTGTTTTGATTTAGAAGATTCTGTGAAACCTTTAGAAAACACAAAAATCGTATATTCATTAAAAGATCAAAAGCTTTATGAATTATACCAAAACGTTCGGGATCTTCGAGAAAATATAAAATTTGATTTGAAGCAAGTACAATCTATTTTTGATTTAGTTACCCTAGAATACCCTGATGATTGGCTTCTCTGTTTGGAGCTATATGAGCTTGTTGCTAATCATGAAACAGTGTTTAAATCTAAAGTGCTAGACTATTTAATCGAACAATCAAAAAAAAAGGAATATACCAGTCTAATTGAAGAAGGTATAGTTTTAGTCGACATGGGTTAGATTGCATCTAACTTTTAAAGAATTCTATTTTAATTAATATAACATTAGTTTTTATTCTTATTGAAAGGAGAAGCTTTTAGATGACTTACAATAGAGTTTTTAGATATGTACAATGCAAGTAGAAGTGTACCTATTCCACCAATCCAAATACCTGGAATGAAATCTAGAAACAAAAAGTAATCGTAAAGTGCGTGGAAAATCACGGGAATTAATAAAGACAAAAAGATATAAAGAACCTTTGATTTGTCTGAAGATTTAGCTTTTCCTAAATAATATCCCATAATAACGGCAAAAACAAAATGAGCAGGTATTGCAGAAACCATTCTTAAAAGAGCAAGAGAAGAAGATCCCTGCATTACAAAGGTGAGGTTTTCGGCGGTTGCAAAACCCATTCCTACAAAAACAGAATAAACAATTCCATCGAAAGGTTCATCAAAATTTTTGTTTGGATAAATAATAAGGAAAACCACCAAAAACTTCAAAAGCTCTTCTGTTATTGAAACAGATAGGGCTTCTTCACCAACTCGGAGTAAATTGTTGTCAACTTTGATATAACTGAATATAAATTCTAGCAGATCAATATCCCAATGGAGGTTTATTGCACCTAAGATAAATGCAATTGCTAATAACCACAAGGGTTCTTTATCATATTCATCCAAATTATAAATGGTTACCATAATGAATATTCCGGGTGCTATTGATAACGCAACAAGAACAAGGTCATAAAATTCTAGTTTTTCAATCAAAACCAGTGGGTAAAAAAGAACGAGATAAAGAGCTGTAATCAATGCAGTAGCTGCAAAGCTTTTTTTAAAGAGATGTGTCATAAACTATTATTAAAATTTTAATGATACCATCCATTCATCGAATGATCTAGATTCTGTTCCTTCAGCAAAAGCTCGAGCCCAACCAATTGAAAATGTAGAGGACAGGTGTGAGAACATAACCAATTTGGTGTCTATTTGGAAGCCTACATTTTTAAAACGCTCACTATATTCTACTCCAGGGCTATCCATGTTAATGAATTGATCATCATAATTTTTTGTAAATAAGCTTCCTGCAAAAATTGTGGGGTGTGAGTATGTTGCGAATAAATTGAAAAAACCAAGCTTTCTATATCTGATTGCGGGCAACACCAATTCGATAGTAGTTTTGTAAAAACTTTTTGCAATAATACTTCTGTCTGCATCATAGCTTAATCCTGCAAAAGAAAACGCTCGTCTATACATTTTAGAAGATGAATTGTCAACATAGTTATTCCCAAAGGAGGCAAATCCAAATCGAGAAAATGGATTAATCTCTTTGGCAAATGAATTCCCAAATGAATTTCTAAACCATATGGAGGTATGATCTAAAGGCAACTGAAAACCAAAATCAAAATTTCCATTAACCTTAGGGAAAAAATTACCTTCTGTAACCGACGAAGAAAGTGTTAGGGAAGTTTTAAGCCCTTTTTCTGCATCTACAGCACCAACAGACCCTTGAAGGTTTCTGTAAGAAAAAGACGAATAGATATTGTAAAACAAATTGGTATTGAAGTCGTCATTAGCAAAATTAATTTGTTGAAATTCTGGAGATTGATTTAAACCATAGTAACCGCTTACTCCAATATTTAAGTCTAAATTTTTAGGGTCGTCAATTATTAGTGATTTGTTAAAGTCTACCCCAAAATTCAATCCTTTTCTTGATCTTTTTGTTGGTCCAAATAGATCATAAAAATCAGCATTATTATAGGAAGCATACACGTCATATTTTCCAGCTAACGCACCACCTAATTTAGCAGTAGAGTAATTTATAGCCGCATGAAATTCTTCTTCTTTATCTATATTACTTTCAGAACTATCGAATCCATTTTTCCAATTATTGGGTGTATAAGAAACCGACAAATCTAAAGTCTTTAGTCCAATCGGATCCTGAAATTTAAACTTATAACCAACGCCAATTTTGTTTTTATATCCAACAACAGTTGGATAGGCATAATTTAACTTAACTTCTTTTCTCGGGGTATAAATTCCTTCCTTGGCATTTAGCTTAGTATCGTCAAAATTAATTTTGGGATTCGGAACATCTGTTTTCCATTCTTTAAGAACAGGATGCTTTTTTATGGTTTCATTTCCTAAAAAATCTATGCTAGAAACATCTCCATCTTTTTTATTGAAAACATAAACGGGAGCAAACCCATCACTGGTATACTTAAATGAAAACATTTTTTCATCATCTATAGGCACGGGTCTGAAATAACCTGTTACAGCATTTGTTAGAATTTCAATATCTAGTGTTTTGATGTCAACCTTAAAAATATTACTAACCCCGGAGTAGTAGGAAGAACCTATCAAATAAGAACCATCTTCGGAGTATTTGAAACTTTGAGGTGAAGCAACATCAAAATTAAAAACCTCTTCAAACTGAATGTTCTCTTTTTCGAAATTATCCAATGAATTGAGCTCGTAAATGTTTAAAAACTGATTACCATTTAAATCGGTAACCGCTGCGCTTAAACTTTTCCCATCAGGTGAAATATCCATATCAAACATATCACTTCCAAAAGGTAGGGTGAACTTTTGTTCCCAATTCATATACTGTTTATTGGGTTCTTCTGTATTAAATTTAGGTATCTTAACAAGGGTACTGATCCCATTAAGATGTTTAACCCCCCATAAGGATTCGTCTACCTTATTAAATGCTAAATCTCCAATTCTAGTGTTTTTTTGAAGCAACTTAGCTTTTCCTGTAGTAAGGTTATAAGAATTTATATCTCTTTTACCGTCGTTATCTGTTGTATAAAACAGCACATCATTTTTTTCATCATAGGCCAATGAAGTTACATTAAAGAGTGTAGGTCCTTTTACGTCTTTTAATCTTTTTATTTTACCTGTGTTCAAATCTAATGCTGCAATGTGTGGAATTTTTCCAGGATAATTTACGGCAACATAGATTGTGTTTCTTTTTTTATCAAGATAGGCATGCGAAACACCTCCCAGAACTTTCTCTGTTATTAAAGAGTCTTCACTTACAGAGCTCTCGTTTATTTTTTTGATGTTATTTTTCTGAAATTTCTTTTCAAATTCAATCCAATCATCCCATGATTTAGAAATTGGTACACCAAAATTCTGTTTAAAACTAGAAGCAAAACCTCTTTTACTTCCATCTTTCCGTTTAATCCAGTCTATAAGATTTTCTGGGCCGTATTCATAAGCTAGATAACTAACAAAGCGAGTCCCATAATAATAAAAATTAGCTTTTGACATAAAATCTGCTGAGGTTCCAGCAGAAGCTAGTCCTTGTGCTGAATAAATTCTGCTATTTTCAAGAACTCTAGTTCTAAAAAACATTTCATCATAATTTCCTAATGCATTCCCTTTTCCACCATCCATCCAGGTTTCCACAAACACTGCAATCCCTTCATGTAACCATCTTGGGGAATAATATCGCGGGCTAGTCAGGTAGCTGTAAAACATCGAAATAGGGTGGTCGTTAGAGCTTTTTACTTTACCTCTAAAAAATCTTTGAAATGCAAGATCACTTGAAGACGCATTATCTAGAGCAGCAATATGAACAAGTTCGTGATTCATAATAGAAAAAACTCTCTCACCTGCAACACTAGATTCAAAGGCATAATTTAGTGGAGATATACAAGTAGAGATTAAATTTATTGGAAGTGAGGTAGCTCCGCCATTCCCGTAATCTCCAAAATCTTGGAACATCACGAATATTTTTTCTTGCGGCTCGTAGTCGAATAATACTCTATGAAAATCTAAAGCATTATGTGAACATCTAATTGCATGATTTAAAACATAATCTAGTTGTAAGTTCGCACTTATTACGTCGAAATCCTTGGTCTCAATTTTTTTGAATTGGGAAAAAGATTTAAAACTCAATAGAACTGTAAAGACACTTAAAAATAAAACTCTCCTCATACTTAAAATTATTACTTAAAATAAAAAAAGGGAGAAATAAATCTATTTCTCCCTTTATAATAGAATCTAAAGATTATTAATACTCTTTAGAAGTAGACATTTTTTGAAATTCTGGAGCAGACATCATTTTCTGAAATTCTGGAGCTGCCATCATTTTTTGAAAGTCTGGAGCTGCCATCATCTTTTGAAATTCTGGAGCCGCCATCATTTTTTGAAAGTCTGGAGCTGCCATCATTTTTTGGAAGTCTGGTGCTGCCATCATCTTTTGGAAGTCTGGTGCTGCCATCATTTTTTGGAAGTCTGGTGCTGCCATCATCTTTTGGAAGTCTGGTGCTGCCATCATCTTTTGGAAGTCTGGTGCTGCCATCATTTTTTGAAAGTCTGGTGCTGCCATCATTTTTCTAAATTCTGGTGCTGCCATCATCTTTTGAAAGTCAGGAGCT